>Ga0209367_1003178_pt1 | contig 22200 bp, 17 predicted proteins | sample WorMetLIZISLAND2_FD_187412 | JGI IMG/M metagenome (GOLD analysis project Ga0209367, IMG submission 187412) | Marine gutless worms symbiont microbial communities from Max Planck institute for Marine Microbiology, Germany - Olavius geniculatus... ... | reverse complement strand
GGCTTTGACCTTGGCCTTGAACACAAAGCCCTTGTTAACATCACATAGAGAAAGCTGCACGCAGTGGCTTCTATCTCTTTACCTGGTGGGCGCAGCTTGCGCGCAGTTAAAAATAGTGGGGGGGGGGAGTTTGGTTATGGTTGCAGATCAAAACTTTTCCCCTATTTTCACTGGGCGATCTACAGCTTTAACTACAGCTTTTACTTCCCCCTATTTTTGAATCTACACCTTTACTAAAAATTTCTTCCTTAGAAGCCCAAAATAAGCGGGAACGTAAGCACAAGTGGGGGGAACCTGATCCCGAAAATGAGGAGGAGGGAGAAAGTTGCGCCCGATATCGATTCCAGATTTTGAAGGAATAGAAGCCACTGGCTGCACACTGACTTACCGAGTTTGCTGTAGCTGAGCATGTTGCCGATGAGCGGCAGTCCGCGGGGTCCAGGAATCTCATTGAACGGCTTGACGTGGGTCGTCGTCTGGACGCTGGTAGATGCCGCCTGTGAGCCAAGGTCCAGCGGATGATCATCTTCATGTTCCAGCTGGAACTGCCGCAGGTCAGACAGCTCGTCGACGCTGAACGACGGAGCCGTGTAATGTCTGAGCAGCGCCGGCCCACTGACCTTCAGTGACTCTGCCACGACCTTCACCTTGACCTTTAACGACTGGGTCACATTTTCACCCAAGATTTTCAGTGACCTTGCCACGACCTTCACATTGACATTTGAAGATCGTGACCCAGTCATGTTGACCTTTAGCGACTGGGTCACGATCTTCACCATGACCTTCAGTGACGGCGTCATGACCTTCAACTTGGACAGAGGCGCGCACATTGCGATAACGGCTTGAATAGTGTATATGATGAAAGCAAAAGACAAGAAAATGGATTGCCGAAGAAACCAGCTCTTGGCGTTAAAAGCTAATTCTTGACGACAAGAAGTCTGTCGAGAAGAAAGTGGATCGCTGGACCTGCCCGCAGGCCAGACTGTATGATCCTCTGTCGATAGGCCGGGCCCCCTAATGACGCATTGCCAGTCCATGTTCTGTGTGTATGCCGTTGAAAAACGACAATATTGTTAAAAATTTACGCGTTTTCGTGCCGTCGCGCATGCAGTGTTATTTAAATTAGAAAAATAGCTTGTCCATTTCAGGCTGCTGCAGAATGGTTGCAGTCCAACTTTCAAATTTACGAAATTTTTTATTTCACTGCATTTTATTAGACGTGCCTTTATATAATACATATGTACTAAAGCTTTGAAGCTCAGTAGACGTAGGCTACTGACATTATTATTGACACTGGTTCTGAAAGAATTTTTTTACTCGCGACAGCATGTAATTTTTCGCGCGTCTTAGCCATTGTCCAAGCGTCGTCTGTCAGTCTGTCTGTCCATCATCACACTCTGCGGTTGTATCAAAACGGCGCAAACTAGGATCATAAAATATTCACTGTGCTGCCCCAAGGACTCTAGTTTGTTTGTGACAAAACTTGGTGCCCCTGGGTGAATGGGTTTCCCTCGAACGAGGGCGTCAAAAAGGTACCCCCTAAAAAGTTCGTATTTTGCCGCTATTCCATTCCATTTCCACTCCATTTATTTGAAAATCAGTCCACAAGGGACCACTGACACACACAGCAAACAACACATAAAAAACACAAAAACACAGACATAAAAGAAATACACATATTGGCTCGTCTGATGTGAAAACGGTTGCAGATAGATACATACATGCTTTGGTACGAATATTCCTGACACAACTTGCCATTAAACGACTGTTCAGTTTCCCACATCACCCAATGTATACTTCTGCATTACCTATGAAAAGCGAAATATGCGTTGAAATAAACAGAAAACCTGAAAAAAACATCCCCGACACTATCGATCGTAACTTGAATAAAGATCAGCAGATTTTAATAATATTTGGCAAAAATATTTTTGACAAAACTGGCTATTAAATAAGTGTTTTAGTTTTCACCTCACCCAACGTCTGCTTTTGCACTACCTGGAGAAAGCAGACCAAGCATAATACGTGTTAAAATGAATGAAAAACGTCAATAAATTTCATTTATCCTAATCTGTGGGCCCCGACAGCAAATCTATTACAAGGATTGATTGTCGTGCGGCAGTGTGTCTATCAGCTTAAGTTTAGGAATGTTTGTGAAGTCAAAAAGCGACTGGTACAGCCTGGATTGGTCTGGAGCAGAACATTATCGATACTGCTGTCAATGAATGTAAAAAGCATCTTGCCTCGTCACTCGTGTTCGCATACTGGGCCAACACTTGAAGCAATTTTACTGCAGGCAGTTGAAAAATAGACAACTGGATGAAATCTCAGCCAAAGTGTCAGAAATGTGAACAAAATGTGTTTTACGCGTTATGTTAATTAAACAATCATATCGCCTTGGATAAAAAGTGATATTTCGCTGGTTCTGTTTTCCCCAGGTAATGCAGAAACAAACGTTGGATGAGGTGGGAAACTGAATGATCATTCGATGGCAAGTCGTGTCAGGAATATCCTTATCAAAACTTATCAAAATCTGATAATTGATTTTCAAGTTACAGTCGAAAATGTCGGGGATGCTTTTTTGGGACAGTGTATATATAGGAAAGTTTGGGGTTAGAAAAGACTGCAATGTATACGGCCTATATAATATAGGTGAAAATCTCACTGCTGCACGACGTCATACCGTGACGTCATTCCAAGGTTGACTGAACATCGATGAATGACTTTTAGATGGGCCTCCCCGCCCGCCTGGGATTCATTTATTATCTTCTTTGCAGTCAATCTATATCATCCGCACACAGCTATACGAGGTTTTCAATTAGTAATGATGACACGGAGGTCTATAGTGGCGTTTTAGATGTTGCATCGTTTATCCTATCGATTCAGTCACAGGGGTGGAAGGTATTGACTACAGAGTGGGCTTAGTAGGCAGACGACTGTCATCGATATTGTTCAGTGTCAGTAACTGTAACACATAGGCGCAGCGACCTTCGTAGATCAGCTGTCACTAAGGACGCTAGATCAACAGTGCCGACCGTACCTTACTAAAGGTCGAGCTACTGGCATGAGTTGTCGTCCGTCGATCTGTCTGTCCGTCTGTCTCTAACGGATGTATAGTGGCTATAACGGGTACGGCGTAGGGGAAAAGTTTTACACGAATAATTAGCCATGTGTGTTAAACTCGGGCATGCAAAATTTCAGCCATTTACTCCAAGGGAAACATTTTCAAATTGGGGATTGAATGAAGGATGGGAAGAAAAAAGTGCGTTTTCCAACGGAAAACTGGCTAGGCTATATCTCGGAAACGGTGAGATATACGACCCAAATTACTATTAATCACTAGGAAGTCGCATATACCGTGTCAGATTAGATGGAAATCATTGACCTTAGATGACCTTGAAGAGTCATAACGCACTATGCAATGCCAATCGTGCGGTATTGGGGCTGAACGGTAAGTCGTAGGAGGTTTGGGATGGTACCGTCGTATAGTGCGTAGCGACTTCCTTTAGACTGTCAATGCCAATGTGTCCATCTGCAGCGGTTTGGCCGCAATTCTGAATGGAGTGTTTAAAGCTATAAGTGGCCGTATCTCAGAAACGGTGACAGATATAGCCTATGTTACTATTAATCACTAATTAGGAAGTGGCATATATCATAAGAGATTAGATGGAATTCATCGACCTTGGATGACCTTAAAGGCCGTTACGCGCTATTGCGGCTAAACGGTGCGAGATAGGGCTTAAGTTGCTATTGATCACTAATAGAAAGTCGTATACTGGCTTTCAAATGACATGAAAATCATTCACCTTAAATGACCTTGAAGGCCAGTACTGCAACAGGAACTGTATAGGATGCATCGTGTCTTCCCGAGCAAAGCGTCTTTATTGTGAGAAATATTTGCAAAACCTGCGAATGATATTTTCCTTGTTCATTTACTCTTTAGCTACATATAAATCACCTGGCGAGATGACCACGTGCGATGTCTGTTATACTACCGTTCATTGTAGCTTTCGAGACGTTAACATAGCGTGCATGAAACTGTCTCATCTCTGACAAATCGCTTTCTCTCCGTGACTGGAAATTCGGACGATGGGCTTCGGACGTAGGCGGTACGGTCGGCTTTTCCTAGTGATAGCTGGACTTATTGTTATACAGTGTCAGCACAGTAACATGCACATACAATCAGCGGTTAAAACGTATCTTGACTCTTGAGACTTCACATGGTTCCTACTTCTCTGCAAAATTCATTTAACCTGACATTCCAGGAGAAAATAAATCCTTTTCCCTGACCAATTTGTTCACGCCAAATACCAATGTTGGCTTTCAATCGCTTGCAATCGCACTAGAAACAAAGGTGGCAGAGCAAATTTACAAGTGGGGATAAAAAATAATCTGCGAGGGAAGCGAGCAGAAAAAAAATTTGAACTGTTGTACGCAGTCTGCGTAAAAAAGAGTTAAAACTTTTTCTGTATTTTTGTTAACTTTTGCACCCTGGTACTTTGATTTTCCCTGACCTTGCCTGACCCTTATTTTCCCTGACTTTGAAATGTAAAATTCCCCGACTTTTCCCTGCTAGTACAGCCGTACTGCTGCAGGTTGTGATGACCTACCAGCATGGTTATTTAGAAACTGTTCTTATGAACTAGCTGGCATTGTTAGCCACATACTGAATTGTAGTTTTAGCACTGGCGTCTTACCCAGTTATTGGCTACGTGCTATAGTTACACCTGTACTAAAGGTTAATAAGCCGTCCAGTTTTTCTGACTATAGACCAATATCTGTTACACCAATTTTAAGTCGCCTAGCTGAAAAGCTGGTGGTTCAGAGATGGCTTAGGCAAATGTATTCAAAACTAAAGAGATGGTGCTGCGCCAGCCTAGAGCTAGATCTCATTATCTGCCACCGGTTCTTGATGACGTGGAGTGGGTTGCATCTGCAAAATTTTTAGGCGTTATTTTTCAGGACAACTTTAAGATGGATTTGCATGTTAATTCAATCCTGAATCAGTGTAACCAGAGATTCTATCTACTTAAACTCTTGCGTTCTCAAGGCATGTCGGCGGTTCAGTTGGAAAAAATTGTTCAAGCTATCATTGTCTCTCGGATTAGATATGCCCTCCCGGCCTGGTCAGGATTTTTAACGGTGGAACTAATGAATAAATTTCAGTCTACCTTGCAACGTCTCTATAGGTTTGGTTACACTACTCAGATTGTCTTTCTAATGATATTGCAGAATCTTGCTCACGTGATCTTTTTCACAGTATTACGAAATCTGGTCACTGTCTTCATGAACTGTTGTCATGTTACGCCGAGCGTCCAGACAGTTTACGCCCTCGTGGACATGTTATGTGTTGCCTGTTTGTAGTAAAAAATTGCACAGTCTTTTTTAGTTAGATCACTTTTTGACTGTCTAATTATTTTATGCTATGTTTCCTTGTCTAAATTACATTTCTCTTCTGTTTCGCTATTTTATTATGTGCGTTTGTCACATATTTTATTAAACACTGTGTTACTGTGTAAAACTTTTTTCTGCATTTTTGTTAACTTTTGCACCCTGGTACTTTGATTTTCCCTGACTTTGCCTGACCCTTACTTTTCCCTGACTGTGAAATGTAAATTCCCCAACTTTTCCCGATCTTCTGATTTTTCCGACTTTCCCCAACTTCTCCTGACCATAGGAACCATGCTTTACTTTCTGTGAAGTTAACATTCATGGGGTTATTTGTATGTTCCGTGGGAAGAGGCCTCAAAGGACAGTGTAGTGTCAAAACCAGTGACTTATTCTTAGTAATTTCAGTCACCGTATCTACAATACCTATAGAGTAGAAGCCAATATTACTATGCGGCGGCATGAGTGTCATTGGCTTTCAGATGACCCCAAAATGCTTGATCGTGAATGACCTTGATATGCTATTTTATGCTTTGAAATGGATTGACAGTAGACAGCCAGTAACTTCTGCACTTCTCATACTGCAGAAAAATCACTTACAGTTATACCGCACTGATAACAATGATAGTATTCACAAGGTAGTGCAGTTACACAAATCGAGTTGCGTGGACTAAGTTATTATCTAGCTACAATTTCTTGACGTGTATGTTTGCCAAAAAGTAAGATAAATGTTTGACAGTGAAGAAAGTAAGTTCAGTGCCTAATATAAAGGTGACAGTGACATTTTTATTGGATCACAGCATATATACCATCAGTTATAAATTTTTCAACATACAGGACTGGTAGATACAATGAACACGTGTCTTTATTCAATACCTTCTCCATCCGATGTCATACGTACACTATATAACTACTCGTCAAAAAATTACATTATAACGTAAAAAACTAGAATCTAAAAACATGTTAAGTTGGAACTAAAGTGCAGCAGAGAAACTGAACCAGTAAACAACGAACAGCGAATGAGCGTTGGAATATCCCGGCACCAGAGCTGAGACAGAATCGTGGGAAAGTCCCGACGACCACAGATGCTCTCAGTCACAAGCACTCAGTCAGTCTAGACCTCAGAACGTGAAGTACCGATTACACTGCCAGCCGAGTGAATAGTGACAGTGGCGTCGTGGCTTAAAAAAATAGGTGGGACAGAAAGTTGCAATTTTCCGACGCACTGCAAACTTCCAACAGCAGATATTATACGTGCTCAAAATTCTGGCCCTACATTTCCATATAATGGATATTTCTCAGCCCCAAAATTTTGCATTTTTGGACAAACATTCTCCAACAAGCAGATTTTCCGACAGCCCAAAATTTAGGGGGTGGGCAATTGCCCCTGCCCTGCCCTCTCAGCCACAATGCCACTGAATCGTGAATACACTAGCAGACAGACAATTAACGAATACGACACGTCTCTCTCCAATTAACATAAACTGCACCCAGACAGAATGCTGCCGACCAGACCCCCACGGACACCTAGCCTACGACCAGTCCTACTCCAAAGCGGTAAGCGGACTTGTTATGGTTAGCGAATGCGCTCAGTGCAAACGTGAACGGAAGTGGTGGTAATTTCTTCTCCATAACGGCACCGACGCACCAGTTGGAATCCAGCTGACCTTTTGATTACACATACAACACACAACACACAATTATCATGCTGGTCATTGGAGTAACTACGCAAGTCATCATAACTGATACGACTGACTAGCATCAAAGTCAACATTGAAAATTCCCGGAAGTTTGGAAGTTTCTAAAGGCTGAGGGCAATACTACCGCAGCGCGCAGCTGTTTAAAGCTGGAAGAATAATGTCCTGTCAGTTCAATTTGGTGTAAGCCATGAAACATGATTTTGGACCAATAGTATCCACACATTTTGCTAAGAGGTAAGGCTAAATTAAAGTGATTCTTGTCAATATTACAACCAATGCTACTGTTAGTCCTAGATTTTGTTTTTGGTTATCTGGCCAATTTCATGTGGCCACCACAAATCAGACAGAATTCCCAAAGCACTCTGTAAAATCTAGGGTTAGAATGATACTAGCATTGGTATGGCCCAATATTTGATAGTACTGGGTTGTATTGGGTATTGGGCCATACTTTTCTGGGCTGTGGTATCCAATACCATTACTGCCCAATGAGTTTAAAGTGCCCACCGACTGCCCTCCGCCTGCCACCGACTGCTGTCCTGTAGTGATGATCAAATGTGGCTGTCTTTTATTCCTGGTAAAGCACGGCCACAGGCTGAGAGGCAATGGACAGAGAGTGAAAGGACATTGCACCCTTAAATGTTGGGCTGAGTGCAGGTGCTGGCAAAGCAGACCAAACAGATATGAATGCTTAGTTAACATTGTTGGGCTAGCATAGTTAGCACAGCACACTTCACTTCTCATGTCTAGCTGTAGCAGGGAATGTGGCAGGAAGCCAATATCGGTACTGACATTGGGTATTGGTATCGACAGGACAGAATAATATTGAATATTGGGTACTGGATAGCTTTTTTGGTATCGTTCTAACCCTATTAAAATTGATTACCAATCGTGCAAAACTTTTGAGATCAGATAAAGAAAAGACAAAGATACAGACAAGACAGAGGCCAGATATGGACAAGTTTTGAAAACCTTAACGAAAACTCCACTTAAGGCTAGAAACTAGCAAGATATCGTTAGCAGTGATTACAAAAGTGTACAATTTTAGACCACTCATAAAATTCACATAAACAAAAATTCCAGCAGATGACAGAAAGTCGGTTCACAAAATATGCAGACCACGGAAAGTGAGATTGCTTTTCGGCAAGTCAATCTGGTAGCCGACCGTCGCTGTGCACTCCTGAGTGTGTAGACTTCCTTCCAACTCAACCCCGAGCTGCGTCGACTCGCCGGCCTTCTGGTAATAACACAGATGAACGCCACCAGGCATCGGCGTAAGGCTGCCGCTAAACTGCCAGTTCTCCGCTACAAGCAACAGCGACAACATGACAATGTCGGTATAAGTGTGCTACTCTTCTCAGTTTAACTGTTCTGACACTGTTACCGGAAAAGGCATCTGATCTGTAAAAGTACTGTCCCAACAGAACACAAAGGTTGGCTCATTTTGCAGGAGGAATACAGCTTAAACAGAAGCAACTCCATTATGGTCAATTACTCCAAATCAAGTGTGGGGATTCTACACTCTTAATTCCATTAAAAAGATTTTTTTTTGGACACAACTTCACAAGAAGTTAACACTGCTTAGTACGATCATACAGCAAGGGCTTAAATGTTAACCCGTAAGACGGCTTTTTCAGCAGCTAAGCAATTTTACCCTGGAGATGTCATCACTAACACTATCTAGTATGTATCCAAAACAACTGAACCTGGGTCTGGCAGGAATATTAACTAATCACTGTCAGACAGGTGAGGTTTAAAGTCCGAAAGCTGTTGCTAACATTACGTATTTCTATCTGTCTGTTTGTCTGTCAGTTTCTTACGTGCTAACTGCTACTTACTTTAGTCCTATCCTGCATTAGTTGCTTTGTATCATTTGACTGTATCTGCCATTGGTGAATAAAGTGAGTGAGTGAGTAGGGTTTAACGTCCCGCCCGACACAGTATAGGTCATTTCAGGAACGGCCTTTCCAGGCAGAATGCACACAAACACATAACAATAGAACAGTAAGTTTAACCTTTACAATTAAGAAACAGAAAGTTTAACCTTTACAGAAACACAAAACACAACAAATGGGCAAAACCTAAAATTGTAAGAAGTCCATTATACGCGTGCATATGTAATTAAAAATAATGGCAGTTCTAATAATCTTCCCCGTTATCCTCCAGACAGTCATCAATCTCATAATGCTGTCTATTGGAGGACAAGGGGAGTTGGTGAATAAAGATGATGGTAAGTCAGTAGTTCACAAGGTTGAGATACCTGGACAAATATCCCCAAAACCCACCAAAAGCAAAAACCCACCCAAAAATCACCCGAAACTTAATCCAATTTAATAGTTTCTTGTTCCATTAACAATGAAAAAATTTTCTGCCTAAGTGTTTGAACACTTTAACTTACAGATTGCAAATATTCGTATATTTTATGCCATGGGGAACAAACGGAAACTCTTCTTCTTTCCGTAACGTACAGATCCTCTTGCGAGTAATGTCGTACATGAACTCATGTGAATTAACCAACTGATAACCCATAGAAATCCCAGAACACATAAAGTTGGGCCTAAACCTGTTTAACCTAAAAATGCAAAGAAACCCCAAAACCCGGAAACCCCCCAAAAAAACCTACCATGTTGGGGTTTTTTAAATAAAAAATCCAGGTCTTTTTGCAGTAATTCATTAAGCTTTCCAGATTACAACACACAGGCACATCACACTCGCTGGAGATGTCATGTAATGAATAAACAGCAAACCAGTCCATCGGCCGGCCAGCGTGTAGATGGCTATTTGTCGACCGGGAACCGTCGGCCCGTACTGATAAACTAGTTCAGCACCGAGTGCTAATCTCGGTGTAACGTTCTGTAGATACTGAAGCACAGAAACACCTGCAACATCACAGAAACATGGCACATATATGCAGTGAAACTGCTCTCACCTCAACTTAATGACAGGTGCTTCAAATGAGCTTAAGAGTTAAGAACAAAAGAATCCAAAAGAGAGGTGAAACCGAACACAAGATTTAGTAACTTAAATTCCTGGTGCATGATTCATCACAGCCATAAATTCGCTTGAATCGATAAGCAAGTTACAGGTAACAGTAGCACTAATACAACAAGAAAAGAAAATGATGTAAACTTTGGCAAAGCCACTTAACCATACAAATTATCACTGTTAATTAAACTAAATATACAAATTCTACAGAAATGCTAGAACCAGTGTGAATACAATCTACTTTACAGTGACGAGGCTGATACCATAATTTAAATTCACACAAATCTGCTATAGCACAATGACGAAAATGCAGCACAGTTTTTCAAATATCTACGACTAAACTAATTTTGTGTACAAAAAGTATATCCAACTAAACAGAATCAATATACTAACCACAATCTACAACGTGCTATAAGTGAACAATAGCTTACCAGACTCATTAATCAAATCCGGATTTCCAAGCGTCACCGTCCCTGAATAATCTTCGCCCCTGTGTTCGGCCGATATCTGCGTCGCAACCCACCTCCGGTTCTGAATCTGCGTTCAAAACAAAGCACCGTGAATTCAAAATGCTGCTGCCAGTGTGCAGCATTTCAGCACAGTTAGCCTTTTTAAGCGCGAAAGCAGCTACTGCTTTCAGCGCGTCTTAGCCATCGCAATTTTGTCTGTCTGTCTGTATGTCTGTCTGTCACATGGGTGGATGAGTCAAAAGTGGTGCAAGCTAGAATCACCAAATCTCCACCATCGGCTGTCTGGAAAACTCTAGTTTCAGGAACCGTAAAGCTTTACCATAAATTCGAAGGGGGTCACCCCAAACAAGGGTGCTAAATGAGAGAGGGGTAGGGTGTGGGCAAAATTTGCAATTTTTGGCCAATAAGTCGCTGTATCTCAGTATCAGTGCGAGATAGGGCCTAAGTTACTATTAATCACTAACAGGAAGTCGTACACTGGCTCTCGTTGGCGCCGAATACAATGACCTTGAATGCCAAAATAGGAGGTTTTATGGATTTTTTGGCGATTTCGGGCTGCAAAGTCTATATCATTCACAAGGTGGCGCCACAGAACTATCGTTATGCGATCCAGATAAACAATTTGGTATTTGTAGATAAACTTAGTGTGAACACCCCAATTTTCAGATAAACTACTGAACCAGAACTGCTACAGGCTTTCGCGCATCTCGTGAGCATTAGCTCAAATTTCTTGTTCAAAGATAACATCCAAAGATAGCTAGACCACTAGATACGAGGGTCGTTCGATATATAAGTTTACAAAATGGCGCCATTCCATTAATTCGAAAAATAGGAAAAATCTGAAATATACGTTTTGTGGGGATTTTGATTCTGAATACAAGTTGTAGTTTTATAAAGATGACATCACTGTGATGTCATTTATAAACATTAAATATGGCAACGCTCGCACTAAAATTGTCCTGTAATAAGCAGCATGTTGTTCTGGTTTTTTTGTGAGCAAAAAAACATAATGCAAATCAAATTCATTTTGTGATGTATCCAGTGTATGGTAGTGTTTTACAAAGCCAACGTTATAAGTTTGGTGTAAAAAAATGCTAGGTAGGCAGAAATTTGCATCGGATACCGAGATACAGTCTGTCATTCGTCAGTGGCTTGAACAGCAGCCTGCATCGTTCTTTGCATCGGGTATTCTGAAACTTCTTGACAGATAGAATGTTTGAACAAACTCAGACGATGTGTTGAAAAATGAAACATTAATGTTCAACATTTAAAGGGGTGACACAAACTTACTAAGTTTATTAGTTTTTTTACTCCTATGCTGATTCTCACTTGTGAGTTATGCTAGATTACTGGTGGAAAAAATTATACACAAATAGACTGTGTTCTATTAACAGATTAACTGAAAACATTTTTATTCCGTCGATCATATGGCACGTGACTGTTTCAACTATCTGTGTTTTTGTCTTAGTGTTTTTTTGGTTTTTATTTTTCTAGTGTTATCATGCATTTTTATCATGTTATACAGTGTTTTTGCAGTGCAATTTGCATTTATACCACGTTAATCAGTCCGTGGTGGTGATGATGATGATGATGAGATGTCGTCACAATAATGACGTCAGCATCAAAAAAAATTTCACGTTTGTGTATATAAGTATATTTTGGATGTTTCCTATTTTATAAATTAATGGAGTGGTGCCCTTTAGTAAACTTATTTATCAAACAACCCTTGTAGTACGTCAGTGATGAGGCGAACAGTGGATAAGTTTTTCAATGTGAACAAATGTGCAAATCGGAAAACTGTAGCACGATCAGTGTTGTCTGCAGAGTGCAATGTTCAAAAATGGCTAAAGGGATCAACATGCTAAATTTAGATTTGTTAAGCTAGCAAAAATTGGTGCAAACTCCCTGGAGAAACTCCAGCTGGCATTGAACATAATTCCGGCTAAGTCAGTGGTATGAACGCGCATTGCAGATGACTGTCTGTAGCTGTCACAATAACTCACTAGAATATCTGACCTTGCCATGACCTCAACAACCCAACATCACAGCCAACTGACGTAATCCTGGTATAGAATATATGTGTGTTTTGTGTACATTATTTTATCAAATACATCTAACCGTTCAGGAAATATGCCCTTCAAAACAACTTTCACCATGGCATAAACACACATTACAGGCCAATGACATTTCTCTGCCCGATTAAATTTCACTGAAGTAGGCTACTTGAAAATTTTCCTCAATAACCAAATGCATTAAAGTTGCCTCTACTGTCACGTGCAGAAATATGAGTGAATTTCTTACCTGTGAAATAAATTTACACCGTAGATTTTTTGTAAACTGATGTATGATGTTGGCGTTTAAGTTACCACTTGGCTCGATTTCGCCCATCAGAACTGGAAACGCCTGACAACGCATCAAACAGCAACAAACCAATAAAACAATCAACACATCATGTGCAGATCCACTGGTAAACATTATATAAGTATCACAAATAACATACTTAATAATGCTGGTTGGTGGCTTAGCGTAGTGGTAACGCGCTTCGTCTAATCAACGAAGTTACTGTACGGTGAGCCCGGTTAATACCGTGATGGAAGACTGTCTACGGGCAGGTAAACCATCTTGGTACGAAGCCAGCTAACTAGGTCGACTCAGCCATCTACCCTCCATGGGATGGTATTAAATGAGTATCAGCTTTTGGGTTGAGTAATAATAAATGGCGATGGTTAGTGTAATACTTGTAGTTGCCTATGGGTGGATCTGAGGTTCATATCGATCGGCTTGGTTCAAAGGTTAGCAGCTGCCTGGCACTCGTGCTGCTTTGACTAAATGAATCGGGTGAACTCTTGCAGTGGCAGTTCACTGCTATGATGACAGCACCATAAACATTGTCGCGGCTATTACTATTACTTTTACTATAATGCTAATGATATGTGGCCCAACAATAGTTAATTGGTTATGACATCAGATTCACCACTCAAGCGGTTGTAGGTTTGATTGCCGGCCAAGTGCTCCACTTCCAGTTTATGACACTGGACCTTATTGTTCAAACACAAAACTCTTGTCATCAAAACCGTGCAATTTGGTAGTGGACAGAAGTGTGGCACTGCTTCAAAGCTAAAAAATGTCGTAAGCTTGGCAGAAGCTATCAGCAGCCAAATCCTAATATGGCAACTATGTATGCCACATGCATGTCAACTATCACTGGCCCCAAATGTCAACTATCACTGGCCCCAAAGTTGGAAAGTATCACATTTATTTTATCGGATACTGCCTTTAGTCTTTGACATGACAGTGAAACCCAGAAAATAGCAGACTATTAGCTGATGACAAACAATATAAAAATAAGTACAAAAGATACAGTATCCTGAACTTATACATTTCATAATAATGCCTCTATTAGCATCAAGCGTTGCAGTGCATTTCTTGTCATCACTTTCAATAGTATTTTAGAATTTACATACATTGAAGCAGAAACTCAAAAACTGTATTACCGACATCGCCTATGCATACAATTAAAACATAAACAATGTTGTTTAAAATCTAACACTGATAAGTTTTTTTCTGGATAAGATATGAAGTCAGATCAAGTTAACACACCTCCGAAGGGGAGAACTGCTTTGTACCGACGTATGTGCAGCCGAACTTGTAGCCAGATGGTTGCAGCGAGCTCATTGTCATTGTATGGCTAATTTGGAAATGGCTACTAAGACCCTTGTTTACAACCAACTTTCCGCCCTCAAACACCACCGGAAAGATATCTGCAACAGAACAAATAATTAGTGTCCCTTAACTTAAACACAGAACTTTCAGCCAATCTTTGTTATCTGAAAATGCATCATTCACCAGTGATGCTGAATCCAATTACAAATCTGAAGGCTAAAATGTTAAGATGGCGATATAGCTCTTTACGGGAAGCCCATCTCAGAGCTACGAACTGTACGGAGTGTCACCTGCCATATGGGATCACACAGTGTTACCTGCCACACGACACAGGTGAACGTCCCGTCTTAACCCCAGCCATATAAACTGCTCTCAATTTACCTACCCCGGAGGGATGTAAACTTGTCCTAGTTGACCTATGCGGCTGGTTACATGCCGAGATGGTTTACCTGCCCGCAGGCAGTCACCCATCAAAGTAATAACCCAGCCCTGCATAGAGTAACTTCGTTGATCGGATGAAATGTGTTACCGCTACGCCAAGCCACCAACTTACCATCTACAGTAAATCCACCAAACCATACAAAAGAAATGGCAGTATGCTAAATGTTGCACAAAGATAGACGATCGATGCATACTTAATTATGCATCTCTAGTCTACAAGCAGAACAATATAATACAATCATGTAGAATTGCTGATTAAAAAGTAATTACATTAAAATGTGCACTAACATAGAAGGATGTCAAAATCTGCATAACCGAAAATTAAATTCTGACAAAAATTACTAAAAAAACATTGTGAATCAAACAAGTTCCATTCACAGTCTGACCTTAATTTAATGTTAATAAACCTTAGTTCTGATGTAATCAAGATGTCTGTAATTATTGCTGGTATGACTAATTGCCACAACAGACCACAAAGCACCACAAACTGACCACAACGAGACCACAATGAGATCATAACTGACCACATCGAACCAAAATGACAAAAACGACATAGAAGACACACAGACGGCAAAAGGGAAAACGAACAAATGAGAAGAGATGCCTCTGTCCATTCTTGGCATCGTCCTCCCTGTCGGTTCGTTTTCCCGTGATTTTCACGTCTAGTTTGACTTCACAGTTGTCGACATCTTCGTCTGTTCATTACTGCCCTGCAAACAACAATCTTCGTCATCAAAATCTCCATCCATTCATTTTATCCGACGTCTTTGTCGCCGCCATTCGTTTTCTATGTCGTACTCTCCATCGTTGTGGTCTGTTCTGGTCAGCTTGTGGCCCCATTGTGGTCATACCACATAACTACCATAATTCAAAACTGGACTACAAACTGTACTAAATAAGTAAATTTATAAAACAATTTCCAAGGATGAGGGTATAGACTATAGAGGCAAAAGTCAGCATATTTTACACTGACATAATAATGAAATCAAACACAACACTACATGTAGTTTTTTGGCCAACAGAGAAAGTTAGTGTTTTGTGCTTCTTATTCAGCAAAGTACAGAAAGTTTTATATTCCGTGGTATAACTCTTTCTCAATCGACGAACATGTGGTGTGAAATTACAGTCAAGTCACGAACTCGCCATACCTTTACATTTCCTATGGAGGTCTTCAAACGAGCCGGGTCCCGTGTCCGTCGACTCGGTGCCTGCGGCCGGCGCACTGCCAGACGTCGGCGGCACTTGGTCGGGTATGGGCGGAGGTTCGACGCTCGTCGCCGGATTTGTAGAGGCAGCCTTGCCGACACCGGCAGCCGACACGACCGGCACGGGCAACAGACGCCTGGGACGCGCTGAATAACCGCCTCCCATCACTGCTATACGGCCTGTAACGTCCACTTCGTCGTTACGCAACAGTTCGAGAGCGTCACGTGGTAAAACGGCACGCTGAGCAAAGAACGGAAGCTATGACAACCAAAATCACTCAGTACGTCCTTGGCCGCCATATACAATGGCCAGCCATGTGCGCAGTCGGCCGGCAGTTCACCTCTGACACGGAAGTAGCGATTCCGATTGTTGACTTCGCCGTACCGAACGTAACGTATTCATCACTGCATGTCGCCAGCTGAACTTGCGCAGCATAACAGACTTTAAACAGAGTGACTGTGGTGACGGAACAGTAAAGGAACAATAACTGCCACAAAGACTTTATAAGGAGATGATGTATGAAATTGCAAGTTGATGTTTTTACGCGCGAAACCAGCTGCTGCTTTCAGTGCGTCTTAGCCATCGCAATTCTGTCTGTCCGTCTGTCTGTCTGTCTGTCACACGAGTGGATCAGTCAAAAACGGTGCAAGCTAAGATCACCAAATCTTCACCGTCGGCTGCATGAAAGACTCTAGTTTCAGGAACCGTAAAGCTTTTCCATAAATTCGAAGGGGGTCACAACGCAGGGTCATAATACGTACGCATAATACGTATGCAATCGTGCGGTATTGTGGCTGAACGGTAAGTCGTAAGGGGTCTGCGATAATAACATCGGATAAGGCGCTGCGACTTCCTATCGGCTGTCATTGGTAACCATGTCTCCATCTGTAGCGGTTTGGCCGCAATTTTTTAATGGAAAGTTTCAGGCTATGAGTGGCCATCTCAGAAATAGTGAGAGATAGGGCCAATGTTACTATAAATCACAATTGGATTACACGAAAATCATTGACCTTGAATGACCTTGAAGGTCGGTACGCGTTATTGTGGCTAAACTGTGCGAGATATGGCACAGGTTGCTATTAATAAGAGATACCATACGCCCTTTCAGATGAGATGAGAATTATCAACCTTGGATGACTTGGAAGGTTACCGACAACCAGTACGGTCGGCTATCCTAGCGACAGCTGGGCTTCTTGTTAACAGTACTTTTCACCGCATGAACCATGCATAAGATAGTGCAAAGGGTGACACTTAAGTTTCTGCTCGTTCACCCGTATGTTCTCTGCAGCGTTTTCAATAGCGGACGTTTGGGCGTAAATACGCCCAAAAATTTCAGCCCGTAGGCTACGCCCAAATTTTAAGATGTGAACGTCACGACGTCCAAATCAATTTGCTTCTTATTAGGCCTACGTTTATTTGTTTATAATAAGCTGGAAATTGAAGACAGAATCTGTTTTCCAATGTTTCGTTAGTTCAATAATTTTCGCTGACTGTCGTGTTTCCGAATACTTCATTTCATGAAGACGTGGCACGGCAATCATATTAATTTATTCTGTGAACAGTTCTGATCCAGAAACTGCAACTTTCGTTTTGCATAAAGCTACTAAAATTGAATGTTGATTGTTTTTACAAAAAAGCCCAGCTATCGCTAGGGAAGATGCGCTACAGTCTATATAGTTTCTGTTGCACTACTGACCTTCAAGGTCATCCAAAGTCAATAATTTTCATGTCATTTGAAAGCCAAAATGTGACTTCCTATTAGTGATTAATAGGTAACTTGGCGTTCTCTCACCGTTTCGGTCTTTCTGAGATACGGCTACTTATAGCTTGAAATTTTCCATTAAAATTGCGGCCAAACCGCTGCAGATGGAGACATGGTTACTATTGACAGCTTATAGGAAAGCGCCAGCGTCATATCCGATAGTACAATCGCCAACCCTCTACGACTTACCGTTTTGTCACAATACCGCACGATTGTCATATATAGTGCGTTATGACTTTCCAAGGTCATCTAAGGCCAATGATTTTCATGTCACTTAAAAGCCCATGTGCGATTTCTTAATAGTAATCAATAGCAACTTAGGTCCTATCTCGCACCGTTTAACCACAATTCATCTGTGACAGACAGATTGACAGACAGACAGACGACAATCGTGTCATAGACGCGCTATTCAGCATGGCTGTAGCGTGTAAAAACCACGACCTATGTTGGTGAAGCGTAATATAGTGACGCATATGTAGTAAGTATTGTTTTGCATTAAGTTTTTGCGTGATTTATCTTGTAGGCCTACTGCAAGACTTCCAGATTTTGTACGCTGACGTCCAATTTTTTTAGTTTGGAAGTCACTCATGACGTCCTGAAAATTCAGGTCTATTGAAAACCCTGGTTCTTTGTCCGCGTGTGAACGGTGTGATGTTGATGTATCGACTATAGGGCCTACTGTAACGCAGTGCTCGCTGGCGTACACGACGTCTACCTGCGGCAGCTCCGACGAGTTGTCAACGCCGCAGCTCGACTGATCGTTTGCAAGCGAAAGTACGACAGCATCTCCACCACCATACGTGATCGACGTTTTGCGTTGGCTGCCGATCCGGCAGCGTGTAGACTTCAAGCTGTGCGCGATGGTGTTCAACAGTCTCCACAACCTGGCACCGAACTATCTCACCGCTATATTTCAACTGGTCACCGAGAACCCCAGCCGTTGGTACCTGCGCTCGGCTGCACGTGGTGATCTTGCCGTTCCAGCAACACGCATAATCCGCTAACGGACCTCGCAGCTCCGCTGTTGCAGGACCGTCAACATGGAACTCGCTGTCGGCGTCGCTATGGAACTGTCATCTGCCATCCTCTTTCTGGCGTGAACTAAAAACTGAACTGTCTGCCAGAGCACATCTCGATTAGCACACTCGTGACTGTTTTTACTGTTGTAAGAGTGGGCGAGCACTAACTCTATCGACTCATCATCATCATCATCATCATCATCATGTATCGTAGTCATATACATACAGTAACTACAGTTGCTTGGAAAGATTTGTTTTTTTCCAATATTTTTGTAAAACTGCAAAATCTTTATCAAATCAAACCATTGTGTATGTATTTATGTCTAAACGTTAGAATATCTAATATCGCGAACTGGCAAACTAGAGTTGATAGCAGATAGACTAATTGCAACAACATATAATAGCTGTGTCGCTGTTCTGTGGTGAGAAACATACAATAAACTAAAACAAGAAATTTGAGCTAATGCTCACGGGACGCGCGAAAGCTTATAGCAGTTCCTGTTCGCAAACTGTTGGTCTATCTCCAGCCATTTCGTCGCGACTTTTACGGGGGTACCGCTCTTTGATGCCCTCGTGCGCAAGTTTTCTTGAACTTAGAAAATCGAGACTTGGACCGTCGAAATCTACGTTCAGTGCTGAAAATTTCATACGCAGCTTATCCATGCCTATCTCAACCGGTTTCGGCGCAATTCGCTCTTGCAATGTGTCTCGCAGCCAGAAATCGCCAAAAAATCCATAAAACCTCCTATTTTGGCGTTCAAGGTCACTCAAGGTCATGATATTTGGCGCCAATCGAGAGCCAGTGTATGACTTCCTATTAGTGATTAATAGTAACCTAAGCCCTATCTCGCACTGTTACTGAGATACAGCGACTTATTGGCCAAAATCGCAAATTTTGCCCACTCCCTTCATTTAGCGCCCTCGTTCGGGGTGACCCCATTCGAATTTATGAAAAAGCTTTACGGTTCCTGAAACCACGGAGGGTAGAAGGCTGAGTCGACCTAGCTGGCAGGCTTCGCACCGAGATGGTTTACCTGCCCGCAGGCAGTCACCCATCGCAGTACTAACCGGGCCCGGCGTAGAGTAACTTCGTTTCAGCCGAAACGCGTTACCAACTACGCCACGCCACCAATGCCAGTTCCGTGGCGTTACTTGTGAATGATATAGCCTTGTGTAGCAGGCGAAAATCGCCGAAAAATCCATAAACCCCCTATTTTGGCGTTCAAGGTCATTCAAGGTCATTGAATTCGGCGCCAATCGAGAGCCAGTGTACGACTTCCTATTGGTGATTAATAGTAACCTAGGCCCTATCTGACTTGCACCGCTTCACGGTTCCTGAAACTAGAGTCTTCCCGGCAGCTGACGGTGAAGATTTGGTGATCCTATCGTGGACCGTTTTTGCCTGATCCACCCGTGTGACAGACAGACAGACAGACAGACAGACGGACGGACGGACAGAATTGCGATGGCTAAGACTCGCTGAAAGCATTAGCTGCTTTCGCGCGTAAAAAATAATTATACTGCGCTCACTTAACCCTTCTAGGCTAACGAAATTTCACAACTGTTTCAGCTAACCGGAGAGAGGGGGAAGTTACATTAGCTCAGTTTAGAAAAAAATGGAATCGCAGCGAAATTTTAACATAGGCCTACAATGTACACCGTGGTCCATGAAGAACGTGCCACTTTTATTTTTTTAATAGCTCCATGAGACATTGGCCGATTATAATAATTTTTGGCAGGCGAAATCAGAAAGAAACTCGACACAATTGATTTTAATTTTGGCCACCTCAGTTTAATACTGTCGCTACATTATTTAGTGAAATGCAGGTTATTGAACCTGCTGTTGGCGAGTGGTGTCAACGTTTGCAGGTTGCATTCGTGCTACAGGAGAACACTTTGAGCACATGTTGTAATAAAAAAGATGTGATGTGACACGTGTGACTTTTTAAGATGCAATAGTTGCCAATCTTGTTTGTCGCTATTTAGTTAGTCATTTCTAAGCCGACGCATAGGCTATCCAGTATGAATTCATTGTTGTAAATGACCAAAGTACGACTTTTGCATTTCACAAGGTAGTGTAGCGACAATATTAAAGTGAGGTGGCCAAAACTAAAGTCATTTGCGGCAAGTTTTTTCTTGATGTCGCATGCCAGAAATTATTAAAATCGGCCAATGTTTCGCGGAGCTATTCAAAAAATAAAAGTGCCACGGTTTTTATGGACCACGGTGTATATAGGCGAACCCACATTTTTGGTATCCAGCATTTCAAAGGAACACGCGAAGATGCTGTCAAATATGAATATTACGTATTTACTTCCGGTTTATCAGTTGCCATTTTGAATTTCCGACTTCCGGTTGTATTATTTGTATATGGCAGCATTTCCGTATTATATCAAACAGACCAACAGTAAAGAAATTATTGTAATGTGACATAATGAGCGGTTTAATTCACACATGCTATGGAGATAGTGCCTGTTAACCGATTATTTAGTTTACAAATAAAAATTTTAGTTATTATTTTTATTGAGATACATCACTGCATAACTGTATATGTGCTTTATGTGAAATAAATATGTTTAGAAAAAGTCATGAAAAAGATTTGTTCAACTGTGAAATATAAAAAAGTATGTACGTTAAACGGAGATGGGGATTAATTTTACCCCTCCCCGGTTAGCCTAGAATAGTTAAAGCTAAAAATCACGAAATAAGGTGCACATGTCTGTCAATAAGCCTATTTTTAGCCGACCGTACTTAAGTAACGGTCGAGTTATTGGTATGAGTTGTCGTCCTTCCGTCTGTCCGTCTGTCACAAATGTATTGTGGTTAAACGGTGCGAGATACTAATAGGAAGTCGCATAATCGCTTTCAAATGACATGAAAATCGATGACCTTAAATGACTTTGAATGGTCACAACGCACTATGATATGCCAATTGTGCGGTATTGTCGCTAAACGGTATGTCGTTGGGGCTCATCGAATAGGGCGCTGGCGGCTTCCTATAGGCTCTCAATAGTAACCATGTCTTCATTTACAGCGGTTTGGCCGCAAGTTTTAATGGTGAATTTTAAGCTATAAATGGCCGTATCTCGGAAATGGTGAGAGATGGGGCCAAGGTTACTATTAATCACCAATAGAAAGTGGCATACGGCCTTTCAGATTATATGAAAATCATTGAAGGTCAATGACAACCAGTACGGTCGGCTATGCTAGCAACAGCTGGGCTTTTTGTACTGTACTTACAAATTGTAACCGACTGCCAAAAATAAGACCAAACCAATTTATAACGATGGGCCTACAGGATGGTTTCATCATTTCAGGCCAGCTTAAAATACACTGTGTTTCAAAAAAACGGGCACCCTTTTTATTTCTTTCATAATTCACTCAAATGATGATCAATTTACACGAAATTTTTACCAGATGTAGCTAAAGAAATGTTTCAAAATATATGGACAAAAAATGGCTGTTAGTTAAATATTCTTTGCTAGTTGTGATGTAATGCTGACGTCATAGCGTAGCGCGAGTACAAACTGGTTTGTCACAACCGGTGCTGTCCCTTGTTACTCTGCTTCGAT
>Ga0209367_1003177_pt1 | contig 22201 bp, 17 predicted proteins | sample WorMetLIZISLAND2_FD_187412 | JGI IMG/M metagenome (GOLD analysis project Ga0209367, IMG submission 187412) | Marine gutless worms symbiont microbial communities from Max Planck institute for Marine Microbiology, Germany - Olavius geniculatus... ... | reverse complement strand
GGTGGGGTTTGGAAATGGGGCTGTGTCCCCTCCCGAGAAAATTTTTGAAAATTTTCTCCAAAAATCATGCATTTTGGTGCAGAATGTTCCCTTGATTTAAGGTGCATCCGGTCAATAGGGGGGGGGGCGGCCGCCCCTTCCCCCCTTTAAATCCGCCACTGTCCTATACAGTCCGTCGCTGATCTCCTAGTGCCCTCGCATGTTGTCTGTCTGTCCGTCCGTCTGCCTGTCTGTCTGTCTGATGAGAACGTTAGGCGTGCATTGGTATAGCCTAAGTAAGAGAGCATTGCGAACATGCAGCATTTTCTTATCTCACTGAGTGAGTGAAAAAAATGGTAGACCATAATTTGTACCATCAGCGACAAAAATCTTGCCCATTGTATAGGGTCAGATACCTAGTTTTTTTAGCATATAAAGCTTAAATGCGGATATTCGTTGGGTTTCGGTCCCACTCCAGAATTAGGCCTAGGCCTACATTGATAATAGGCCTAAATTAGGTAGGCTATTGAAAAGAAAGTGGTGCGCAGTAAGCTTAATTAAAATTTACACGAAAGTGAAGTTTATGTAACACTGAATGTTATAAGTAATTTATGGTTTTGCTGGCCAAGTGTAGGGCTAATAAATATTCTGAATGGCGCGGGTCCTATAGCGAGCGCGGATTGCTTTTTGGTGTGTTTTTGAGAGGTAAGAGTTTGTAACTCAAAAAACTTGTTGTGTCGGGTACATTTCTGACATAGGCCTATTTATGACACTGATTGACACTATGTCACGTAGGTAATGAAAAATTCTTGACGAGGTTCTGATTTTTTATCTGTGTGTTTTGCACATGTATTTTTCTGCTTCGGCAAAACACATGTTCAAATCTCCATCCGGCAGTAAATATTATGCTTGACCACGTGGCCGGAACTGACCAATCCTGCGAATTGGTCAATAATATTGACCAGGGCTACTACTGGCCTTGCTATGAGGCTATCCAGGTCTGCCTGTTTGCCCACTGGGTAACGCAAGTCTGCGCAGAGTAATCGAATAACTACTCGAGTCACTCGAGACCGAAATTTGGCTCACGTTACATACCTTTTTCGACTTTAGTACGCGCACAAATATTTGTTAAAATAGTTTTATTTAAAATTTATGCATGGCCAAATAGAACACGTAAAATTTAATATGACAGACAGGCAGACAAACCCTGTGTAAACAGACAGTAAATGTGTTTACAATTTTAACATGCAGAAATGCAGTTGGAGCAATTTCTTGCAGTTTCTTGCAAATTATCATTTTGCTGTTGGGGTTTCCAACAATTTTGCTTTGAAAAAATGATGTGTTTCTCTTGCTGTTTTGAATTTCTTTTTTTCGTTCGCATTACTACTGTTGATTTATTAATCATGACGAACCAAAGATTTTTAAACACTTATCAAAGGAATACACTAGTACTCATTAAATTATTCGCCGAATACTCAGTGACAGATTAGAGTGATAGCACAGCCCTACTTATGATGCTACCTAGCATCCAGGCGTGGCTGGGTTCAGCTGTGTCCACACTGTGTAGCTGGCTCGGTCAGTCGCTGCAGCGGCCTGCAGCAGTGCCGAGGATTTATTGATGTTTGTCCGGCGCAATTTAATCACGACGTTGACCACCACGTGTCTGACTGACTGACAGTCTGCATTGGAGGGAGGGGGCAATACGTAGACAGTCGCCGAAACTCGCCAGCGAAACTGCAGTTGAACATGCAGGCGCGAGCGTTAAACGATCTTATACCACTCCAGACAGTGGCTTACGTTGATCTACACTCATTTCACGATTGCCGACGATCGGTACAATCGGTTATGTAAGCTTGCACTCGTTTGATGTTGCGTTGCGGCCGTGAATCAGGCTTTCTTTTTGCGCCGCTGGTAGAAAACAAGCTAACAGACAGGCAGACAAACAGGTGAGCTGTAAGGGGAAGCGAATGCTTCAGCTCGTAAAAGCGTCAGTTTGCAGTAAATCACTCCACAAGTCCACTTGTGGTTCGGCCGACCGGGATCATGTTTCAGCTCTTTCTCGCTTCTGTTGTTTAGTTCGCCCGCCGTCGGTCTGGTTTTTTTTACAAAGCATCAGCATAGCTTTCTATGCGAATGCGGAGATGCCCTGTCTTAGGCATAGCTGTGGCAAAGGCGCCCGTTTGCCCGTCTGGATGTCACACCACGATCACACTGCTCACTGCTGTATGTGATTGTGCTAAAACCACGCAAGCTACGGTCTCAAAACCTTCATTGTCTGCTCTCGTACGCGAGTCCGAGACTGGACTCGGACTTGACTCGCACTGGCGTAGCCATAGTGCTCTGGGGTACGCGCCTTCTAGGAGCCTACTTCGATAGTTACTTAAAATAGTGCCAAAAATGCACTCAGACATTTTATTTGTACAAAAAAAAATCGCAAAACGCCCCATCTCTTAACTGCCCCCCTACATCCTGATTCTGTCTACTGCGCCACTGTAGAGTCGTTCGCACTCATAATAATAATTGGAAATAACTGGGCTGTCTACGGCGGATTATGGACGTACAATGTATTTTTTAAACACAGCTACATCCATAGGCGAGTCCGGCAGTGGTCTCGAGTCTTGATTTTTCAGGACTCGGACCTCGATTATACGATCGAGGACTCGCCTATATAACTAACTTTCAGTCGATTTACGTTTGCTATTCCCAGCATACAGGACAATAGCAGTGACAGACGTGATGTATTTCGCATTCTGTGCATCGCAGCAGCATTTTGTTATTAATAAGAGCGATGTGATCGCGCTGGTGCAAGCTCAGGAAGCATTGATCGCGGCTGCTGGCTGAAAACGGTCGTGAATGCTCAACAGTAATGTATGTGCCGTGCAGTCACGGGAATTTTTCTCTCTCGCAACATCGCGCCGCCGATCGGAGGTCACCCATCACATCAGCAATTCGTCGTCGTTCTGCAATGCCGTCGTGTTGGTCGTGTGACAAGAAATGTGATGCGACGCTGTATATAATGTATGATGCTTGTGCACTGTGACGATGTCACGTGCATGAGGACACGACATAGGGCCTACTATGGGCCTGCGCTTTATTGCGCGCACACAGATCTGTCAATAAATACATAAACTAATGTTTGTGCTTAAGTAAGTGAATAAGTAGGGGCTGGGGCCTAAGTGTAGTCCTTTATTTCTCAAACAGAACCCTAACACCAATACCGGCGTAGCTTTGCGTTGCCGCTCATATTTTAGTATTATGGCCACGTGCGAGCCGCGGCAGGAAAAACCTAGGTTTGTGAAAAAAGTTTTGAGGTTTTTAAAGATTTTAAACTTTTCTTTCAAGTTTCTATGTTTTTAAAGTTTTTAGTGTACAGTGAAGACCGGATACGAAATTACGACCCATATTTCTAACTTTCTATTGTCAGAGTCAATGCTGTCCGGATCACTGATGAACATCATAATATTATTCTGTCAACATTGTTTATTTCGGATTAAAAATCACCATTAAAACGTGAAATTAAAATAATCTCCGATCAAAAATGCACACCAAATAAAATATTCTAAAATATTACTTAAAGTTTGGACTTTTATGTTTGTTTTTGGTTTAAAAAAAACTGAAAATCTAGGTTTTCTTATCTATTTTTCAGCCCAGATGGGAGCGCGTGAGCTGGCGTTAGCACCTGGGCTGTGCAATACAGTGGGCGGGAACACTGGTGTGCAGTGGGCACTAGACGGACTTCCACATACATGTCGGCACATGGCCTGGCAAATCTTTGCTTATTGATTTATTGTACGCGTGATCTGTGTTTGCAGTGAGATTGTGTGATACGGCTACATGATGACGCAACAAGCAACTGCTGTGACGTTCCTCATTGTTGTGGCTGCAGCTACCATTGCTACAGGTGGGCTACAGAACAATGATAGTTAAAGTCAATATCGCGTTGAATCTAAACATAATGAGTTAAAACATTAAGGAACGCAAGAAATGAGCATTCTTTCGTCTTACGTGTCACGTTTGCTGCGTGAATTGTCGCCAGTGCTTTTGCCTGACTGCTATTCTTTGACCACTCCTGAAAAATGCAAACATGTCCTGATGGCTGTTTAGAAAAGTATCTTTCACCTGTTTGTAAACAATCATAAAGTTTGTGTTTAATGTTTGTCGACATGTTGGGAAAAAGAAGTAGTAATTTTGAGAGAGTGATTAAAAATACATATGTCACGTGCAAACCTACTTCGTCTACAGGATTGCCGTGTGCTTACGTGTTGTTGGTGTTGAGGTTTGGTGCAATTGGTCACGCGGTTTTGATGTTGCCAGTGGATGTTTCGTTGCCCTTGCGGCATAACCTTTAGCTTTAGTTTCTTGGATTTTCTGTTAAAGGTTGATGCCTTTCTTGGTCTTGGCAGTGGTCATAAGGGATGATTTTTCAATCTTTGGTTTTGAGCGGATCACACAGTGTGTGTAGCCTATCTGCTACCCGACATAGAACCCATATGTGAGCACGCCTCACGTTAAATCCAACTGGGCAGGCCGATATTTTAATGTACCTGTACCGCAGAGCAGACGGGGATTTTCGCATGTTTATCATGTTTGTCACACTGGGCTCCCAAAGGGGACTCACAAGTCAGAGAATGTCCGAGAGCAGCGCAACATTTTCTGGAGCTAGGCTTTTTATTTGGCGTGTTGGAACATTTAAAAGTTCACGTGGCTCAGCACACCATTCTCTGGTTTGGGAGGCATGGGACTGAGGAGGGTCTCTGTACGTCGATTGGCCCAGAGTTCTCAGACTGTCGGTTATCTCAGCAGTGTATAGCAGCCAGGTTAGGGCTTCCCATTTTACCCGCAGGTAATCGGTTTAAGTCCGGCTTTGGCACGGAGGGATGGCCAGGTTGAGTTGATGTGTTGTGTTGTGCGTGTGTCGAAGGTGCAAAGCAGTGCAATGAGACGTGGCTTGAGAACTGTAAAGGCTACCAGGACTCGCTGGAATTGATTGAGGACCCAAATCCGATCTTCAAGCTTGAAACTCAAGACAAACTCGACGAACTTTGCAGGTACTCGACCAAACAGTGGAATTAATCCAGATTTTTTTTTCGGGGGGGGAGTGGGGCAGATTTTATTTGAAGACAAATTGCTACAGATTCACTTACACTGGTACATGATGCCCGATGGCCGAAAATCGAAGCTGAAAACACGGGGTTGGGTCTTGGAAAGGGGGCACCGAGCTCTACCTACCAGCTGTAGAGAGTCTGGGAAGCGCTCTAAGCTCATCAGAGGTCGCAAACGCATTATGGGCATGAAGAGCTGGTATTTTTGTTATTGGAGAAGGGCAATCGCTCCCCTCAATCCTTCTTCCTGGGCTCAACACCACTGCGATCAAAAAATATTTGAGACTAGTGTTAGGCTTGCAAAACACACTTTTATGAATCACATACTGAAACAAAGCCAGTGAATGACCGTTGTTGCTGACAGAGGATTGCGATATACATGCACGCAACAGAATGACCGTTTTCTAGCACTTTCTTTCGGACGTCGGATCACAAAAAGTTGGTGGTCATTTTAAATCTCTGCGTGTGATAAAAAGCCTTACATAAAACTTTATCAATAAACTGATGTTTTTTTACCAAAAAAACGTCGCGCGCTTTACATCGCTGTAGCGTGGAAGACCTGTTTTATAGGCTAAAATGCATAAATACTGAGTATCTATTTTATAAAATAGGGATGTTTGAGTTTGGAGTGCGATTGTCTGTGACGTCATATAGGCGTCGTCACCATGGTGACGCATCATCAGCATTATTATAGCTAGCGGCTGTGACCCCACTACGCTTCAGCGCTGTATATCGAGGCCGCAGGCCGAGTTGAGGCCCGAAGGGCCGAAAATGGAGACCGCATGCCGATACTATGGCAAAGATCAAGCGGACAGGGAGCGTAGCGACCTGTCTGCTTGTACTATATGGCGGGTCTTGCTTCCTTTTCATAACGTCTCCGCATAGCCGCAGATCGCGTGAATGCGGATATGCACAAATGTGTACTATCACGATACCGTTTTAATTATTTGTTTACGGCTTTTCAAAATTAGATGCTTTTTATGTACAATGTTTTTTTGCAGTTAGGACTGTTTTTCGTGCTTTTGCTTATTTTTCCTGTGCTGTACGCAGTTATGTACTGTTGTATTGTAGCCTATGCGTGTACCCGTGTCCATTGAAACCTCTCCAGCGGGATGGCTAGGCTGAGTTGAATGCTATGTGTATATACTGTGTCTGGTGTAACAGTAACGTGGCAGGTTTACATCAGTGTCTGCCGGAGTCGAACTGTCAAGATCAACTGGAGGATCATCTGGAGGGAAAAGTCGACCGCTTCATCAAAACTGCAGACTATATCTGCTCCGACGACATAAAACCAGGTCCGCCGTATACAGCGGTCCTTGTGTATAGGCTACTGTACAAACAACCAAAGCCATTGGCAGAATTTTTACTCTGGGTGTTGATATTGCATTTTTCAAAACACATCTCGTGTCATGCCGTCATCGTTCAATAGTTAATGCGCAATTTTTTTCTCACATTTCGGAGGAGAGGGATTTTTCCCGACATCTGTGCATATCAGTCTATGATGATGTGTTACAGGCTACTTGGATCATATCGGTTGTACCCTCAACGATGACGTGATGCACAATAAAAGTAAATGCGCAGGTCCCGATCATATGAAAGACTGCAAGTAAGTAACCACAACAATATTATTTATTGCAGGGGAGTTTCATGTCAGGCGGCGGTTTAGTTGGTAACATCGTTGGTCGCATCAACGGAGTTAGTCGATTTGTCGCTGGGCTGGGCCAGTTTGGTATTTGTATGTGTGACCATCTGTAGACCGGTAGATCATCCAGGCCACTCGTGTCATCTCAGCCTGAGCCTGGCCATCCCTCCGTGGGTAGGAGGCGATACCTGCGGCGATAGCTGGGACATAAACAGGCACACCGTGCGATGCACTAGCCTCGTAGCCATCGTCTGGCAGTGTAAACTGATGTCTGGCTGGATAGTTAAGAAAACAGAGATCAGGGTTGCCCTGTGATTCTTGTGGCATACGAATGACTTTAGGGTGACGTTATTTGCGTTATCTCGTGTCAGTTGTTTATTGCAAAGAACGCTGTTCCAACAACGTAGTGTCAGGATATTACTGGCATAGGACACTGACTTTTCACAAGAGCAGTCAGTTGGAACACTGACTGAATTCACCGATTTCTCACTCTTAGGACCTTACCAGACCAGCCACCTACCTTTTCCGATCTTCCACCGACTTTATACGACATCTCGGCAGAGATCGGCCTCCAAGTTGGCCAAGTGTGACCGTATCATGGCTTAAGGGCTGAAAGTGGAAAATTATGAATGCACCTAGGCAAAATTATTGAGTTTTGAGTCGCATGAACTGTAGATTTAGCTATCATGCAACACGCCGCATGAATGAATATTTTTAAATGAACGTTGTTCGAAAATGGTGTCTCACAAGCCTACTGATGTAAGTCTTCTGTTTTTAAGCATGCAGAAGCTTGGTATATAGTTAAAAATTTTAGGCCGGCAGAACGGCTATGCAGTGCAAACGATTTCACATACACACATACATGTAGGCTATTTCCGTAGCGTGGTCTGTCTTTCTGTCACATTTGTGCCCCCTGCTTAAACCGATTAATATGCCATTTTTGCAGGTACACTTGTGGGGTTCATTGACACATTGTGTTCCGTGCTGCCCCAGAGGAAAGGGGAAACATGCCAAAACATGCAATTACAAATTGCTGCTGTCACCTGGCAAATACAAACGAGGCGTTTGGTGGACTTGTCGCAGCGATTCCGCCGTTTGCTGAATTAATTTGGTCCTTGTTTCTTGCAGGACACTTACCGAGCATCTTAAGTGCACGCGTCAAGCGATTGAAGCAAGGTGTGAGAAGGCGACAGCAGACGTTTACATTGGGGCTATGAAGAAGATTAACAAGGATCCTTGCTCCGGTGCACCAGGTAGCTTATTGACGCGTCACAGCTATGCTGTAATGAGCGTCCATGTCACGATGTGTTTGTCATCTGTTCGTCCGTCTGTTTGTCAGTAACGGATGCATTGTGGATAATGGGTAGATCTTAGGGGGAAAATTTTTTGCACGAAAACTTATCCTTTTGTCGTTGCTCTCTGTGTACAAAATTTGGGGGATGCAGTCAAGGGAACATTTTAAAATTTGAGGGTTGAATGGAGGGGGTAGGAAAAGGTGCGTTTTTCAGTGGAAAACTGGCCATATCTCGGAAACGGTGAGAGATAGGGTCAACGTTGCTATTGATCAAATCGCATATGCTTTTTCAGATAAGATAAAAATCATCAATCTTGGAAACTTGGATGACCTTGAAAGTCAGTACTGCAACAGGAACTGTATACTGTATAGGCTGCAGCGCGTCTTCCCTAGCGACAGCTAGGCTTTTATGCACTCATTTTGCGTAACACGCATGTGAGTAAGTTAAGTCGTGGACTTGGTCATGGTCTTGAAACAAACGTCTTGTCTTCTCGGCATGTGCCTAAAGAAGTTTCGTTTAGGCCTACATCGCTGGTAAGTAAGTGAGTAGTGCGTTTGTGAAAACTTGCCTGAAGTGTATGCTTACAAAGAAAACAACTCAAGAAAACAGTTAATTAAACACTTATTGGAGTGGTTGTGACAGGTCATGGTCAAGAAAATAGTTTTGGAAGGTGTCAGAATTAGCCTTGAGTCACTGAAGACAGTACAATGAGCCTAATTGTTGGAAAACAAGAATAGGGGTCAGCGGTCAGATCACCTTCTCCCATTTTTCCGCCTGACGGCGGCGGCGTCAATCAGAATTTATTTTTTGAAACAGGGGACGGGGCAAAATTTTCTTTAGGGGCAAACTGACAATGAGATTACACACATTTCGCCCGGTTTTTTATGACGGCGATTGCCCCTTAGCTCCCGGCATTTACACCTCTGGCTGGTGGTTAAGTACCGAAATGTTTTACTTTTACCTGTCTGCATGCAGTTATACCCATCCAGATAATAACCGGGCCCGGCGTAGAGCAACCTGGGGGTGATCGAGACAACGCGTTTACCACTTATGTGCCAAGTCACATGAGCACCGTTCCCTGTTCAGTAGCGTCCTGTGGCTTAACACTGACGCCAGTCGCAGTTTGCTGGTAACTGATTTCAGGTCATTTAGTCAACGGCGATACTGAAAGTGCAGGGAGTCACGGAAATGGTACTAGAATTATTATTAACGCTATAAGCATACGTGATGAATGTAGCGGCATTGACAAGCGAATATGTCTGCCCACTGCCCGATGCGGCCGTCCGCCTACTAGCTATACACATACAACACGTACTTGTTTTAGGCTAACTTTTAATCTAAATTTTACTTTTACATTGCTTTGCGTTCCAAGCGTTCAATTTGTTTACAGAGTGCAAGCGTGTTCACACGAAACATAATATGTACATTATTTTAGAAGTTTTGTTTGGGGTGGGGTGAGGGAACAGCCGACCATGACCTTTGATTTTTGAACTGAAAACTGACATACCGGTTGTTCCAGCCCCGTATAACATTCACGCCAGTTATTTTTCTATGTTTTTTTTGTTTTCGAATTGTGATACCGTACGGAACGGACGGACGAACGGACGGTTGGGCAAGATCTGTAATGGGGCCTATTAGGGCGGCCGCATAACAATCAAAGTCTGACAATAACAACTTCACGCATGCGCAGCCGCTGCCTTATTTACCTGGTAATTTACCTGGTACGGCCGTACCAGGAGAGTCCTGATCCGGCCTAGGACCGAGCGGAGTCAATCCGTAAACAGGTCCATCTGATAGTTGCGAATCTGAGTATGCAGTCTTCTTTTGAAGGTATCAACACTTTCAGCATCGACAACAGACTGATCCTGGCGGTTCCAACTGGAGATAACGCGTTCAGAGAAGAAATAAAGTCTAACGTCTCTGTTTGTGCAGTGTCTTGCCAATTTGAGTGAATGGCCTCTGGTTTTATCCTGATGAGTAAGCTGAAACAGAAGGGAAGGGAGGTTGTGACAAATTCTTGTATATCTTGAAAAGCAGAATGAGGTCAGCTCGATTTCTACGTTCCTCGAGTGTGTTCAGTTTGAGCTTCTTTAGTCCATCCTCATACTTCAAACCTTTGAATTCGGGAATCATCTTTATAAAACAACATTGGATCCTCTCTATAAGTTGTTTGTCTTTCAGGTAGTGTGGTGACCAAGCAGCTGTGCAGTACTCAACATGAGGTCGTACTAGTGTCTTGTAGAGTCTCAGCATGTTGTCAGTACTTCTGTAACGAATATTTCTGCCGATCATACCCAATACTCTACTGGCTTTGGCATATGCTTTAGCACACTGGTCTGACACTTCCAGATCGTTTCTAATGACTACACCAAGGTCATTCTGAGCTTCTACTTGGTGAAGTACCTGCCCATTCATTCTATATTCATGTTGTTCATTCCTGGTGCCGATGTGCATTACATAACACTTGTCGACATTAAACTTCATTAGCCATCGAACAGTCCAGTCAGTAACTCTGTAGAACATATTGACTGCAGAATTTGCATTTGCTAGTTAGCTTCCTCAAGCGTGTCGAATTGAAAAAAAAACTGGTTGCGGCTATGGAGTCACAGAACCCCGAAAATTGAATATTCATCGTCAGTCGGAGGATGAGAATTGCAACTGAGGCCAATTTTGCCGTCTCGGTTTAGTGAGGTGCGTTCACGGCTCCATTCCCGCTTCTCACTCGGCCAGCTCCGCTCCGTGTTCTATCTCTACTCACGCTGCGCTTAGGTCTACCTGCTCTGCTGTAGCCTTGCTTTGCAGTTTGCAGTGCGCTGTAGTCCTTGCTATGGCTCTGAGTTAAAGCTCGTCAGTGATCGGTTACAGCTTGTTGGATGTCAACTAATGCTTTTCTATGCTATGCTTTTCTCGTCTAGACTCACCAAAACTAGCGAGTGTCAATGTGCTTTCGGCACTTCTCAATGTGGCAATTTGTCTACTTAGACTGGTTACTGGTATAGCAAGTTTACGTGGAGGCCTATACTCATTAGTCGTTATCTCGATCGTTTTAAGTTTTTACGCAGTCTCTATAGCGCAAGCGATTTCTCCTATAGCTATACATTTCTCTGTAGCGTGGTCTGTCGTCTGTCGTCTGTCATAGTGCATATACCGTTCGACGGATTTAGAAACTTGTGGGATCCGATGACAGTTACTTTCGTCCTTGTTCTAGTTCACTGTGGTTTTGCTGAGCAGTGGTATTTAAGTGATACCTTAACGTCGACTGACTGATCAGTTAGCGGTGTTATCGTGAATTAATGAAACACTTTGTTGTAAATATTTGTCTCGCCAGGTGGCGCCGTATGTCAGCAGTTCGCGCCGCTGTGGATCCTGTCGTGCGTCGTCTGGCTTCTGATGACGTCACGATGTCAGCCCACTCTCTTGTGAATCAACACCTGCTCCAGAATTCACCGTCGAATCATAGACGTCATGAATATTAGCTAGTTCAGCCCATGGCCATTAAGCTTGCTTTCCATCCAACTCAACGCACGCAACGGACGCAACTCATGAATAAACATCGCTGCTATCTTTGCTTTTGGCCGTTGTGTGGCTTGCGTCAGCTGCGTCTGTAGGTTACAGTGCTTTTGATGCGTACTTTCTTGCGTGTGTTGCGTTGGCTGGAAACCGAGCTTTAATCGGAGAATTCTATGATGAACATTCGTGATCCCTGTGCGTCGTATATTGAATATGTATGATCTGCTTCTCGCCAACGTGAAATTAGTCCTTTGTTGACTGCATTTTTGTCGGAAATCATAGATGTAATAAACGTTAAGGAAAGGAGGAAAAGTTAAAAAAAACGTTTGAAGGGAAAAAGTAAACAAAATACTAAAAGCGGAATAAAAAATACGATTCTGTTTTTATTTTCCCCTTGACGTCTTTCGGGTTACAGTTTTTGTATTCATCATTTTTTAGTTAGCACTCACAAGTAATTCATTCTTAATAGAAAATATTCCATTTTCCGCAGTGCTTCGTTTTTTTTGTACGTAACCAGGCTTTTTATAGCCACTGTCATTTTTTTATTTAGAGTTTATTATTACGTTAAAATGTTGGAAAAATAAAAGAAAAACTTAAAACACGTTTTATATATAAAGTTGAAACATTTATAAACGTTTATTACAACTATGCTTCGTAGTTCGTAGCTATACTACATCTGTTCATCGACGAAGGGCGAATCTGGGTTCGGGTGGCAGAGGCTATGATGGGGGTGATCGATTTAACTATCTTGGCTAGAGAACGCGGAAAAATTACAAGAAAGCCGATTTTTTACCCATGCTGCAGCTGCAATTTTGTTACTGCAGTTTTGATAAGTTGATTCTTTACACTGATTGGCCGGTTCTCTCTCCACCCCAGAATATTTTTGCACCTCCTATGCCTGAGTGCTAAGTAATTACGCCGTATACCCGAATTCGCCACGATGAAACCATCTACATGTAGTTTTGCTAGAACGTAGCCGGGATCTACTTCGCTTATGCTTATGGCTTTTTGTGCGCAGCTGTACAATCATAATAGAGATGCTTGAAACATTTTCAGTCACTCTACAAGGAGCATGTATTTGTCAAGTTTTTTGATATGTGATAAGCTTTGCGAACGTTCTGCTAAAGCCTAACGCTACATCTAGGCCCTATGCTATTTCACTCAGTGTTGGTTGCGGTATATACCACTGTAGATCTGTGTCCTAATTTCCTAAACTTTTCAAAGTGAGAAATACCTAACAGCTGAATAAGTGAATATGCATGTGATTTGTACAAGAAAGGTTACGATTAGCAGTTGTATTCATAGGCTATATTCGTTCATTTGGCAGCTGTTAATTATGTCAGTTAGTGTATCAAGGTGTCAAAATATCAAAGTATTAAAATGTGAAAAAAGTGCTGTTTTCACAGCACTGTTTTTTTGACATTTTAATCGGCTGAGTTATTTTACTGCTGCATACGTTATGTACTTCCGTATTTCGCGTGATATAGGCCTAGGCCTACCGGTAATTTTAGATACGTCCTATCCACAGAGTATTTTCTGCTAGCATGTGACTTTTGCTTATAATAAAGCAGGCCTGGATATTTACAGCACTGCTGTCGACAATTTTACAGATAGACTACTTTTGCTGTGAGATTTTTACAAATTACATACTGCTGTACTGTGCTACAACGGGCGTCGAGGATTAAAAAAAGTTGAGGAGGGGAAGTAAGTTTTAATTTTCCGACAGAGCAGGATATCTGACTGCAAGATGTACTGCAGCCTATAACGACGTAATTAATTTTAGGACATGGATCTACGGGTTAAACTTGCTTGCTTGCGTTACAGTGCTGATTCGATTAACGGAAGTAATACGGCCCGTGAAGGGTTGAAGTGAAAAATATTCACGCTAGATGTAATTGCGGTTGTTGACGTCACGTTCTGAAGTTTTCACAGCACTGTTTTTTGACATTTTAATCGACTGAATTATTTTACTGCTGCTTACGTTATGTACTTCCGTATTTCGCGTGATATAGGCCTAGGCCATAGATATGGCCTAGGCCTACCGGTACTTTTAGACACGTCCTATCCACAGAGTATTTTCTGCTAGCATGTGACTTTTGCTTATAATAAAGTAGGCCTGGATATTTATAGCACTGCTGTTGACAATTTTACAGATAGACTACTTTTGCTGTGAGATTTTTTTTTACAAATTACATACTGCTGTACTGCGCTACAAATCTACGTTGCATTGTGTTATTTTCGTACCAAGAGGCGCCATTTTAGTGCCAATTGCATGACTTAATTGATGTAGGCCTATTATTGTTTGTCGCCAAAATGCAACATATTTTACCAAATCGCATATTAAAATTTAAAAAAGAACGCTATTATAAACCCGTACCTCGTCTATTTACAAACGATAATAGTGCTTGCTAGTAGTTTTAATCAACTGGAGCCAAAATTGTGATGTTCATTTCACTGGTTTTAGCCTACCTACTATACCTACTATAATTGGTATTTTTGAAGTAATAAAATTAGCCTACTCTTAAGTCGGTCTGCAGTTCACTTGCAGATTTTTGTTGGTTACAGCTACGGTATTTCATTCTGTTTAGTATAAATAGTAGGGCCTAAAGTTTTACTCACAAAAGGACAAATTGTAGGTCTAGCCTACTGCAAATTCTATCGCTGGTCTTACAGTGTTTTTAGCGTTTCTGCTTGATCTGTGTTACTCAGTTGGTGACAAGTAGAGGATACTGTGCGTAAACCTACAATATGCGGTTTGAGTTCAATTGATACTGCATGATTTGTATCAAACAATCGATAAATGAATCAAGCGTAGGCTATTCAAAATATCACGTGTGGCGCGAGTGGCAAGCTAGTTACATCTAAAAACGCCAACGGCGTCATGAGTAGAAAGGTTGACGGGGACAGGAAATTGCAATTTTCCGATTACTGCAAACTTCTGAACTGTTCAAAAGTTCAATTTTGCCCCTAAATTTTCCCAGAATGGGGATTTCTAGCTCCACGTTTTGTATTTTTGAACGAAAGATGTTAAGAAAATTTTCGGACAGGTTAAAATATCGGGGTAGGGCCTATACGTTGACAAAAAATCAAGAAAAAAATGATCCTCACACTCACAGATAGATGTCCTTGAAAAAGAAATACGTATTTTTAGTTTACACATCAAGCAAGCGTGTATAATATAACAGATAAATATACATAATTGACATTAATATACGTAAATGTTCGTCAAGAAAACGGTTGCAAAGCATGCGAATAATACTACCTGTGAAACCAGTGGCGGATTCAATGGTTCCCACATTGACTAGATGCATTTTTGACCAATTAAAATGTTACACAAAAAATGCATTATTTCTGCCAAAAACTTCGAAACAAATTTTGACCGACTTCTACTAAGGAGTGAATCAGTGGGATACATCTTCCTCAGGCCTCATCCCTGTCGGTGCCTACGTCACCTCGACCCTATGTCTCGACGCCTAAGGCGTCTCCCGCTCCTTATTCGAACATTCTGGATCCGCCACTGTATGAGAAAAACACAATCCACGCAGTACGTCGCTAAAAATAACAAACTAAATAATGATCAGCCGGACAAAATACAGAGAGAAAAGTAAACACTATCAGAGTTTGTCAAGTAACGTCTGTCCTGTGGTTACGACAGTTAAGAGATCTGTTAAAACTCACTGTGTGACGAATAATCGGAAATATAATCGTTATAATTTGCACATCACTAATACGATAAGTTCGATAACTTTTCCTCAGTCTGCCGATCTAAAAACGGTTGTTGAGAATAGAAACTGCAACTGGATATGAGGGGGAAAACTTAGGCTACTAAACTACTAAATACGCCTATCTTATTGCGCGTCTAGGGATTTTTATTTGTTATGCGGCCGTTCTAATAAGCCGCCTTACATGTCTGTCATAAGCTACACGGGTTTTCAAGTTAAAACAAAAAAGCGTTAGAAAAAAACAACACTTAATTAAAAACTTAATTAAAAACACGTTCCTCTGGACAAGTGTAATTGATGTGCCAATTTTCAGTTCAAAAGGTTAAGATAAGAACGTTTATTCAGTGTAACGGGAGAGTAGTGGACGGCCGCATACTACATGTATATCTTCTGGCGATTTTAACGATTTTTTGCACTCACCGAAAAAGCAAAAATCATAAGAAAGATAGGCTCTGAGTATTGTCGTTCAGTAGCACATTGAAAAAGCGCGTCGATTACGAAGTGTGTAAACTGTGATGAACAAACTGCAGCAAACCAGCAGGAAACAGTAGCAGAAACGTTTCAACACCAGCTCGACAAGCTGCTGAAGATATACACGCCATCTTGTCTGAAACAGAACCAGTACAAAAAAACAGAAGTCAATTAACTACAAGCAATCGGAGAGATGACACAGCAATATTTTAGCAACCTTGGACCGGATCCTCTGAGCTGGAACCACTAAAATTTGACTGGATGGCACATTTCGAACTTCCGACCACTATCCGACCTTCCGAAATTTTTTAAATTAAAGTGTTACTTTTACAACGTGTTGAGACAGGCTACATTGCACATATTCACGCACTGCCAAGAGCCCAGAGCCCCAAAGGGGCCCCGCGCTCCGACGGTGATCGCCGCAACAGATGATAGACCAGTCTAAACAATTTCATCGCTGTATAGGAAATGAATTATTCTCACAACTAATTTAAAAGTCTATGAAATGTTGGGTTCAAAATTTTTTTTGGCTCGCTTCGCTAGCGGAATTGTAACCTTAAAAACACAGAAGGTATAGGCCTGCATTACCTATGTAAACTTAGGTCAATCCTACACTTTGTGGTGTAGTGTAGTTACAGGTTACTATGTGGTATCAAGGAGCCTGCGGGCAAGTCAGTGCCAAGGGCCCCGCGCTGGCAAAAGACGGTCCTGCTACGCCCTATTTTCTACTAGTAAAACATCCTCGACAATGATTCAAAATTTGCAAAAAAGAATCCGGATCGCCACCAGAAATTAATCACTTTTTCTATGGCCACGCCCAAGCCGTCCAAAATAGTTCGTCAAAATTCGTTCATACCTTTTTCCACACGGAGTAGGAGGCCTAAGCCTACAGACAGACTAAAAATAACCGCCTCATCTGATATAGGGCCTGAAATAAAACGTAAAATAAACGTAGAATATGGCTTTAGCTTGCGGTGCATACCTCCAGAATAAAAAGCATTTTTTCGTCGATTCTATTTCATAATCCAGAACTATTAACCAGCAACGCCGTGGGCTAATCATTCCAAATTTCCGACAAAGATCAGACATGTGGGTGCTCAAAATTTAAATTTTAAATCTAAAATTTCTTGAAATGAAAAACTTTCACCAAATTTGATGTATTTTAAAGAAATTTTCCGACAAGTAAAAAGAAATTTTTTGACAGTCTAAAATGTAGGGAGATAATGCTCAAGCCACCCACGTACGAAGCCGCTGCGGTTAACAATCATTAGCAAATAGCATGCAGCTGATATCTGCATTAAGTATTTTGCATTCGCCAGGTGACAGCTTTATTCTTAGAAACGTTTGAGATCTCCAAACGCCTCTGCATATAGCGGTATCGTTCTATATCCCACAATTCATCAGCGGTGTATGCTAAATACCAGGCTCGACGTTGCAGCCGTGGTCTTTGTTCAACGTTGATTTCGTCGTCAGCAGGAATGACTTTGCGAAAATTCTGCCGACTTCAGCGCTGCATTGTTTCACACGACACAGGCAGCGCCAGGCTGCACGATGTGCTCTACCGCGTCACGACGAAAACAACATCGTACAACTTATCAATAAATCAATCGTTTATTTAAATACAATCGACCGTTAGGCTAAAATTACAAGGGCTTTATAGGCCTACTGTCAAACTGACGCGTTAACTTAACGTGTTAAAAAATTTACGCACGTTAAAAAGTTAATGCACATACATAAATTTCTAAATTCAGTGAAACAAAAGTTTCAATATTTCATTCATTTGACGACAAACTAATATTCAATAAATTAAAAATTGTTTTGTTGCCTTTCCATCACTACTGTCACGGTCCTGCGACACAGCCACGAGTTCGTCGGTCGTCATTTCAGTCACCCCGTCAATGTAGTCCACCTACAACTTCAGCAATATTTATGATGTGTTAATTAACGCGTTAACGCATGCGTTAAAACAATGCGTTAACACCGTTAAAAATTAACGCCTCGAAGCACTACCTTATACATGTAATTTGAGCCAGTACTCTCCGACACAGAGAATACCAGCACTTAGCCTATTTTGGAAACTGTACCGTACCGGTAATCTTACTATAATGGGCGGAAAATCTGTTTGTCTGTCTGTCTGTTTGTCTGTCAGCCCCCTCCAGCGCCTTCCCCGTTGCACGGTCGCGGATTCCGACCGCGGCGTTTGAGTTCTTGGGCCTTGGGTACGTGCCCCCACCTTGTCTTCCACCTGCCTCCACGGGCAGCTTGAGGGGCGGGGGTTGAGTTGGCTGGTCTTTTTTCCTTGCTGATTCTGTCAAGTTCGTCAGTATAGTGCTCAGCTTCGTGGCGACATCTGGTGAATGACGACCACTTAAAGGTCGCAGCCTAAGGCCTCAAGGCCGGCCATGAATTTCATAGTCTCTGCGACGTGTGCCGGCTCGCGCTGGCAATTGGATCAGTGGCGCTGTTTGCACGTTATTACGATCGCGTACCACGTACTGCGTACAACCCCTCCCAAACTCTTGCGTACGTTCATTTTACTAGCAAAGTACCCGCCCTACGGAGGGCACTTTGCTAATGTCCAGCAATTTTTGTTGCCACAATGGCGGTACGTTATGCTGACAATGTCCAAAATACCATGCAGACTGCTACGTAAGAACCCCGCCCGCACCAAACTCGGATTTAATGGGAGTTTGGCGATTGATGTAAGACGACAGATGCGTTTCTGGAGCTCAAAATGCAACGAAGCTAGTTTTTTGTGGACCGGAGATCTGCCCAGAAACAAGCTAAGAGAACTCCCCCAAAGCCCAGTTAGCTGAAAAGGAGTAGTGACCCCAGTTCCATTTTTCATTAGCCGTTTCTTTCTCTTCGCTCGATTCTCCGCGTCTCGCTTAACAGTACCGCCACTGACTTTTCTACAAATTAAGCTCTGGCGCGGCTAAAAACGTTAGCAAAACAGTGACAACACGACACAAACTATAAGCTAACAAGAACAAAAAAAGCGAGTGGATGTGGTTAATAAAACAATGTTAAGATGTCGGCCCAATGTTGACATAAAACGCGGGCGTCCACATTGACAGTTTATTAGCCAACCGGTTACTCATGCCCCGAGGAAAGTTAAACACTGATTTTAATACTATAGGCCTTTCGTTTCTGAGCGAGGCGTCATCAGTACGAGACAGACAGATGGGCAAGACTCGTAATGCAACCTATGCTATTAGTAGAATCTACGGCCGCACAATAGCATATACATACTGGCAATGTTGGTGGTCTGTGTAGTTTGATGGAAGCCTCGCTTGACTTGAACAGAAATTATACTCAGCCTGCATCGCTTCTCCAGACAGACATTCGCCGTGCTGACGTAACACTAAACAATCAATCGCAATATGCTATTAGTAGGCCTATCAAGCTATTAATACGATACTGTAAGTATACTGTATCGTCGTTGTTGCTGTTTCCAAACTTCAGTAGGCTACTGTAACCTATCCACTTAGCCTACTAACGACAACAAAAACTATTAACATTGTCACTAAATCTTTGTCGATAGGTAAAATTAGCCAACTAATGGGTTATTTTAAATGTTTGCTCAACCGGCCAGTTTTTTTAATCTAGTTTTTTTTAAATATTTCAGTTGCTGCGTTTGTACAACAAAAATGCATCGATGATCAGTCATTTTGCAAAGAAGTCGCAGGAACGGACCCATATGCACCCAATGTACTGCAGCACCATCAGCCTTAAGGTGCGTTCTCACTGCGGGCGATTTATTTTTGGGCGATATTTAGCATGCTGCAGCGAATCAAAACGAAACGCCGTTGGGGCATCAATTAAAAAAATAAATTATTTAGACTGCTACTTTTCTTTCTGTATCCGGTTGTTTTGCTTTGGAGTTCTGCACTGATGCTAACAGAGCGAGTGATATTCACTATAATAATGATTACCGTCAGAGGTACAAATATAGCTCAGGGCGTCCATGGCGTCAGCAAAGAGATTGATTTTCGAAACGCAGCCGCTGTGATTGCCAATACATGACACGAACTGCTTCAGTACTCTGCAGAATCACAGCAGAATAAAACATTCTTGCCGCATAGTAGAATATACAGTGTTGCCGATTGAAATATTTGTAGGCTTAAAGCAATCCCTTGTATGGAAACGCAATCGTTTTTTTTTCTTTTTAGTCAAAAATTGCAAAAGAATACAAGTAATCCGTAATAATTTAATGCACATATCAAACATAGGTCTACATGAACATGTCACCATGTTAATCAAGTCACAATCACTTAGCTTACTGTATGATGACATTTTTGACAAAAATGCTCATCAATAACAACAAGAAACCTAGCTGTCGCTAGGATAACCGACCGTACTGGTTGTCAGTGTCTCAGTGACCTTCAAAGTCATCCAAAATCGATGATTTTCATTTCATCTGAAAGGGCGTATAAGCCACTTCCTATTAGTGATTAATAGTAACTTTGGCCGTATCTCTCACAGTTTTCGGGATATGGCCTTTTTCCTCGTTGAAAAACGCACATTGTTCCTACATCCGTTCATTCAACCCCGAATTTGAAAATGTTCTCCTCCTTAATGCACTAGATGGCTGAAGTTTTGCACGCCCGAGTTTAACACACATGGCTAACTATTCGATCAAAAAGTTTTCCTTTACGCCCAAAGCTTAGCCACAATACATCTGTGACAGACCGACAGAAAGACGGACGACAACCATGCCAACAGCTCGACCGTTAGTCCGTTACTTAAGTACGGTCGGCTGAAAAGACTGTTAATGACAATGTCATAATGTTGCAGTCTACTGAACTCGTAGGCCTATGGCTTGTTATAGTTTATAACAAAAAATTGCTGCTCTTAGTTTTTAGCGTGTCTAAGAGCAAGAAGAATTAGAAGTCCACAGACGGGCAGATAGTGTCCAGTTGACGAAGGTGTTCGAATGACGTAAGGCTCTGCCAGTAAGGTAGTAACGGTCTTGAACATTCTCTCATCAAAACCGAACAACTGTCGCTAAGTGTCGTCGTCATCGCTGCCATAACATTGCACACGGAACCAGTAATATCATCTATGCTATGCTCCTTCTATCTCGCACTACCAAAAAATTGAAAACAAAACCAAATTGCCTCTTATTCAAAATTCTATGTAAGCCTACTACGATAGCCAGCCACGTACCTTTGTTAGTAGAGAAAATCATAAGCAGTATGCAGCTTGCGGTATATGACATCATACTGCTTTATAGCCAGCAACAGTGAGCTACTGTTACCCTGTAATCAGCTGATAGACGCAATGCCATATACCGTTCTGTTGCTTTTGTTGTGCTGGCCTAGCAGCACATCTATTGCTCTCACGCTACCATCCTAGCTGTGACGTCACCGCCTCTGCGGCAGCTGCGGCAGTTTCGTTTTCGTTTTCATAGAACACACAATTACTCATCCGCGGTCTGTTTATCTTGCTCTACTACAACAGGCGTTTAAAAAAATCACTTTCGCTTTCACTGTCGCCTGCTTTTTCCCCGCAGTTGTTTATAGACTGGATTGTTCTCACCGACTAATATTGTTAGTCCTGTAGCAGCGCATGCTTAGTCAAAATAGGCCAATTGCAACTTCGAAACAAACCTCGCGAGATGGTCACAACTATTTGCAAAGATTATGCTGTAGCAACAATCGTGCTATTATTGCCGTATCTAAATAAGTTTCTATTCTTTAACAGCGGGACATTCGTGGCAGCATCAGTGTCTGAATGGCAAAAGACAAGTAGACCTATTGTGTGCCAAACTGTCAGTAACACGCCAGTGTCAGTGATGTACATTGTGAGTCAGAAATTTTTTTATTTTTGTTTTTTTTGCACTGTTTGCTAGTTTGACTAGTGACTCTATGTTATTCTGATCGATCTGATTGTGAAACGATTTAATTTAGTATATAGCCGAGATGGCTGGCGGGGCGGACGATAGGGTGGCGAGTGTCGCCATCGCCACTTATATGTTTTTTGATAGTCTTTTTAATAAAATGTGTGCTTTCAATTGTGACCAGGTTAGTCCGGCATACCGACATTAGAAGTTTTTTTTTCTTTCTTTTACTGGTCGTCTCATTTCAACGATGCGTTGTTTATCGCAAGTATCCTCATTATTCGCGAGCGTTCTCGTCTCACCTCACTTTATTGTTATATATCGCGAGCATTCTCATTTTTAGCGAGCGCTCCCGCCTCGTCTCGTTCCTCGTGAGGATCCTCACCTCACCTCGTTGTTTGTCGCGAGAATTCTCACACCTCGCGAGCGTCCTCACTTCTCGTGAGGATCCTCATTTAGAAACGTACAAGTAACTTGAGAAAAGCTCACGAGACGCGCGAAAGCCTATAGCAGTTCTTGTTCGCAGGTAATCGTAGTCTATCTACATCCATTTCGTCGTAATTCACTCTTTTGCAGCCAAAAATCGCCAAAAAATCACGTTAAATCAATATTTTTAGGGTTCAAGGTCATTCAAGGTC
>Ga0209367_1003176_pt1 | contig 22203 bp, 14 predicted proteins | sample WorMetLIZISLAND2_FD_187412 | JGI IMG/M metagenome (GOLD analysis project Ga0209367, IMG submission 187412) | Marine gutless worms symbiont microbial communities from Max Planck institute for Marine Microbiology, Germany - Olavius geniculatus... ... | reverse complement strand
TAAACATGGTAGAAACAAATGCAAATAATAAAAAACACACAACTTAAGTAAACAAAATAATCAAGACCATGCATGGAGTACAGAACACAACAAACTGTCAGATTTGTCAAAACTGGTTAAAAATTTATATGTCCACTTAGCTATTATATCAGATACTGAATCAAAATTAAAATAATGCTGACACTCTTCAGTTACAACTTTCGACCTAATATTAAACATTTTGACAAAACAGCTGTTGACAACAAACTGCAACGAAGCGATATGTGACTTTATCATCGGACAAGTCTCAGTGCCGTACAGCAACACAGGCAGACACTTCTTTTTAAATAGTTCGAGCACAACTTCCTCACTAGCAATCCTGCCAACTTTTCCAAATACAGCATTGAAACTGCGATAAACAGATTGTTTAGAATGCCTAAAAGAACAAGAATACACACTTGACGAGGTAATATAAACCCCCAAATACCTAATTTCGTCACGCCATTCCAGTTTGGCTTTATCGATATTCATTATATTATTACAGTTAACCTTATAACGAGGTCCAACACGCAAGCACGAGGATTTCTTGGTGTTAATAACCATAGCCATCCACTTTAGTTCTGTTTCACAAACAGACAAAAGTTTTTCAAGTGCCGAGACAGAAGGGGCTAACAGAACAATATCATCAACTTTACGTCGTTTATTTCAGGAAAAGAGGATAATGCTCGTAGTTTTTATGCATAAGGTTAAGCAACAATAACTTACGAAAATTTTCAAAAATGGTGGTACAAATCATCCCGATGCTGCACTTTCCTATAAACTTAAATAATTCAGACAAAATAGGACCCTATTAGCGTATCAGTATCATCGTAGCTGATAAAATAAGGCTGTTGTAACAACATAAATGCACTCAAAAGTGATGAAAGTAAATTTTGCATTTTACATACAGTTTTCTCCTTATAGTGAAGACATTATTACACAGAGTGACGGCACGAAAGTGTCGCCGATGCAGCGTGTCGGCGTCGCTTGCGGTAGCGCCAAAGTGCTCAACGATGTCGCGCGTGATGTAGCGTGACATATGCGTCGTCATTGCTGACCTGGGCTGAGCCGTCTCTGCAACTGATGTTCACTCATCCACGCCTCCTCGTACATACACATACAGCCCACATCCCGTTCAGTTGTCAACAGTTTGCCGCGGTTGTTACGGCGTGTCAGTCGTTCGGTCGCATTTAACGCACACCGCCCACTTCCGTGTCCGTAGAATATGCCACACAAACGCGCGACCAGCCGACAACTTCCGTCCGTCCGTCCGTCCGTCCGTCCGTCTGTTTGTCTGTTTGTTTGTTCGTTCGCGCTCGTGTCAGCGACGCTATGCTTACTTCCTGGCAGTCTCTTGCCCGTGACAATTTATTTATCCACGATTTGCAAGTTTTTATATATGTGTTCTACAGGAAATTAGGTAAATATCTTAGATACTACACTGTGTCCGGAAAAAGTAACCCCCTAGACATTGTGCAATAAAAATGTCAAATCAAATAAAATTTTGCAGGCTTAATTGGCAATAGATTGCTGAAGCGATCACCAAATTTCGTTGAAAAAATATTATTTACTAACAGAGTTATTAATTATTGAATAATGAATATCGATAACAAAATATATGCGTTTATACCAGTATGGCGTTACATACTGCAGTATAGCTCGATTGAGAGTGACATTTGTTGACGCAATCAACGTAGAGAAAGACGTAAAGAATAACAAATGGTATTTTCTACAGATGATTGTTTTCTGTTTTAATTAAGCTGTTAAGACAAGAGAAAAAGTACTGTGCTAAACGTTTATCGCGTATAGGCCTATACAGTTTGACAGTTAGGTCCACAATCCGTGTGGTTGCTTAATATCGGACACTTCACTTATATACATATATACATCTTTATTCATCGAAGAAACAATAGATTAACACGTACGCACATGCATGCAATTAACAACAGGAAAAAATAAACACACAGGCGTAATAATAACAACACCAACAATAACCACTATTTGACATTGGTGCCATACAAAGCTACCCCCGCAGGTGGCATACTTAACATCAAACGTCTTAACGTGATTAGACCACAGTGTACTTGGTAATTTTAAATCAAAGTAAGATAATGAATGACCTCCATGTTGCTTAATGTGACCTCACAAAATCCGCTGTAACTATTGTATACGCTGGGAGATTCAAATAAAATTTGGCAGTTTAATTGCCAATGGATGGCACATTACTGATGTAAAAAATTTTTTGGTAAAAATAAGATGTTGTTTGTTTGAGTTAGGCAAATGTACAGAGTACAGAGTTTTTCCTTATGTAACGTTATGCTGGTAATGCAGATATTTTGTTATAGATAATCAGCAATTAATAACTTCGTTAATAAAAATATTTTTTACCAAAATTTGGTGATCGTTCGAGCAATTTATTGTTGACTAAGTGTAAAAAATTTTATTTAAATTCGTTCAGATTTGACATTTTTATTGTACAATGTCTAAGGGGTTACTTTTTTCCAAACACAGTGTATATGTTTTATTTGATTACAACTGAATGTTGTTTGTTGGCTAATAGACATAAACTACGACTAGTTTTAAAATAAGCTAACAAGTTTATTTACAATTTCTTGCTTATGCAAATGGTTTTGGAAGATTATTTTGCCGACACTGCAATAAATTTGCAGCAAAGTGATTACAGATCTCATACGTCAAATGCGTTACACGTCGCTTTAAGCCTATGCCTACTGTCCAGTGCCTTGTAAAATATTTGTCTCTAAAATTATATAACCGGCTTTAAAATAGTAATATTAACAATACAATTACGGTAATGTTTAAAGTAGAACAGCGAAATTTTTTCATGTATTTTTGCATGCACGTGCCACTAAAAAACTTAAAAATAATGTTCTCTTAAGTTTTGAAATAAACCGCGGAAAAAGAGCGACGAGAACAAAATAAAGCACTCAGCATACCGGCCGACCTTTTGAACTTTATTGGGTGCAGTGTAAAAAAAATTAATCTATACATATTTTGTTAATTTATTCGTTTTGATGGCCTGGAACGTCTAATATAAAAAAAAACAAATCATGGAAGAAATATGCGCATGCAGTGTGTAATAATGGTCGCTTGCATTTTAGTTCGCTGAAGTCATTAATCAGCGACGTTGTCAATAGCGGATGGTCGTTGCTTGATGTTAGAATATCGACAATTGCAGGCTCTCCATATTCAAATTGCCTGCAGCGGTCGCTTGTCTCATAGCAACGCGCGATCAACCGCCCACTTCAGCATACCATACAAACCGATGCCAAAAATAACTCGCATGTGTACTGTAAAATATGCATATCACCCTATGTATTAATCTGCACGTGCATAATACAAGTTCGCTATGGCAGACAAACCATCAGTGGTGTCGTTATCCATGCGTACAAACTATAGATACAGGCAAATTGTGCCGCATATAAGGCCTAGATGACACAAAACATAATATTCCATTAGTTCATATTGCGTGGTCCATAAAAATTAAGCCCCTCCATAGATTCATATTTTCATCAATTATTAATTATTTTTACAACTTTTCTTATTAACCAAATTGATAGTAAACTTAAAAATATTACAATTGTTAAATATCTCACCACATCCTAAAATACGTCCTGAAATATAGACTATAGTCAGCTGCAAATAATCAAACGTCTTAACGTGATTAGACCACAGTGTACTTGGTAATTTTAAATCAAAGTAAGATAATGAATGACATCCATGTTGCTTAATGTGACCTCACAAAATCCGCTGTAACTATTGTATACGCTGGCAGATTAAAAAAACTCACTCTGTGATGCAGTTATTCTAGAACTGAATATTTTAAGAGATGGTGCACGTAGGCCATATAGCGACGCGTTCGCGTGCGATGGGATCATTAGTGATATCAGTTTTAGACTTTTAGTTAATAGCAAACTTACTGTTGGATTTTTTTACTAATTTCTATGCCTATAGCAACTGCCGATGCTGCTATTCTCGGCTTCTGAGCAGCGCCAAGCATCAAGAATCAACGCAAGCGAGTCACGTGTGATCAGTCGCCGGCAGATGAGCCCATGCAGATCACTTCAGAGGTCATAGGTCAATTGAACAGAGGTCGGCGACCGTTGATGCGACTTTATCTTGATCGTCTGGAAATATTTCCACCCAGCACGCAAACTACGCTGTGTGTCAATAAAACATCACCGACATTCTCGACCGTAACTTGAAAACCATCAGATTTTGATAATTTTTGGTAGAAATATTTCTGACACAACTTGCCATCAAATAACCATTCAGTTTTTTTTACCTCACATGTTTGTTTCTGCACTACATAGGGAAAACACAACCAGCGAAATATCACTTTTTTAACCAATGCGATATAATTGCTTAATTATCATAACGCGCAAAAAGATATATTTTTCACATTTTTGACACTTTGGCTGACATTTCATCCAGTTGTCCATTTTTCAACTGCCTGTAGTAAAATTGCTTGAAGTGTTGGCCCACTGTGCGAACACAGGCAAGGAGACGCTTTCTCCATTCATCGACAGCAGTATCGATAATGTTCTGCTCCAGACCAATCCAGGCTGTACCAGTCGCTTCTTGACTTCACAAACATTCCTAAACTTTATCTGGTAGACACACTGCTGCATGACTGTCAAACCTTGCAATAGACAGGCCCACAGATTAGGATAGATGGAATTTATTGATGTTATTTTATTTATTTTAACACGTATTTTAACACGTATTATGCTTGGTCTGCTTTCCCCAGGTAATGCAAAAGCAGACGTTGGGTGAAGTGAAAAATAAAACACTGATTTAATAGCCAGTTGTGTGAGAAATATTTCTGTTAAAAATTATTAAAATCTGCTAATCATTCTTTAAGTTACGATCGATAATGTCGGGGATGTTTTCAGGTTTTCTGTTTATTTCAACACATATTTCGCTTGATCTGCTTTTCCTAGGTAGTGCAGAAGCATACATTCGGTGAGGTGGGAAACTGAACGGTCATTTGATGGCAAGTTGTGTCAAGAATATTTATATCAAAAATTATCTAAATTTGGTAATTGGTTTTCAAGTTACACTCAAAAATGTCGGGGATGTTTTTTGAGACAGTGTATAGCAGACAAGCAGCAGTGACACAAAGTGAAGCGCGGTGCTCATCAGATGCTGACTTGCTTCCGTGCTTACGTCGACATGAAAGCGCATCGACGTTCTCTGCACGATTGCACTTCACGCTATCAAAATGTAACTGCACGAGTGAAACATTTCATTTTCATCGTTTCTACGGTGTACATCAGCTGAGGTACACAGTCAGGATGAATATCCCAATCCTTTCGCTTAAAATCATGTCGGTTGAAAAACATAAAAGAACAAAAGGTTTCTCGCTCGTTTGGTACATAGGCTCATCTATCGTTCCATCAAAAATGTTCTGCAAGGCTGAAAATGCGTCAAGTGCATTTTTCGACCAGGCCTCCGCCCGGACCCCAGCCGGGGGAGTTAACGACGCTTCACCAGACCCCCAAGCCGGCTGCGGCAATGGAAAACCCCTTCCCCATTTCATACCTTATTCTACGCCTGCGGCGTTTCGTTCGACACTTTATATTCTGGCCCCAAAAAATTCTCCACGTGAGACGAAAATCTGGGTACAAGTGTTATGGGGCCCGCACCGCAAAAAATTTTAACCCCCTAAATCATCGCCCAATCGGACTTACAGCGCCCGGTAGCCTCGTTAGGCTCTGCCCCAAATATCTCGTTTTATTTTATTTTAAAGCACGTGTGCGACCGTCATGTAAAATATGTTGTCTGTTCAGCTACTGTTTAAGATATAAAACTGGCATGCAGGCTGTTCGGCGCCGATGACCGTAAAGTGACGATCTAATTGTTTCGCAAACAAGCTAGTCAGTTAGTCTGCGATGTGTGTGGCTTGCCACGTGACCGGCGGGTGCGAGCCGAGACAATGAGATGGCTGGTCGACACAGCAGGCGGGTGCATAGATAGATAGATTGAGGTCAGAGAGGTTAGCGTCGTAATTTAGCGGCCGACAGCACAGCGCCATTGGTTCCTGGCAGCTCGGCGGCTGAGCAGCAGTGCACAGGATACGATGAACATCGTCTGAACCCATACCACCCCGCGACACTGCGGCACTGTGTGAGCGACACCATAACTCGCTTCGCTGCTAACTACAGCAGCAATAAGTAAGTAAGTAATCTTTTATTAAACGACGGTCAAACGCCATCAAACGCCATTGCAAAACAGAACATAACATAGCAAAATCGGTACAATATCGATAAGAAAAATGAAATGAAATGAAACACGGTAGAGCTACAACAGATTTACATGCAAAATCTAATACGCGTCACCAAACAAATATCACAATACAAACGAACGTTTGTACAAGTTATAGTGACACTGAAGCAAAGCAAAAATACAATTGGTGGCCCGGAGTTTCATGGGTAAATTTTTTCCGGAGGTAATAACTGGTGAATACAGTGATCCTTATTATTAACCATTTTATGAAATAGGTGCTCATCTGCCTCATGCAATTAAACAGACAAACGTCCTAAATCACAGCTGTAGCCCCAGCGGAAAGCTTTTTTGGAAAAAAGCATCAAGTTTAGCTATTAAATCATTACTAAGAAATCCGCCCCAGGCAGGCAAAGCATGGATAATACGAGACATGACAATAGCAGAAAAAACAACATTCAATTGCTTGGCAGGAAGGCCTTGCGCTTTTAAACACTTCAACGAATAACGACGCTGAGAACAGATAGTTATAATGTTTTAACATGTTCATAAAATTTTAAGTTACTACAAAATGTGACACCAAGAAGCTTAGCAGATACCACACGTTTAATTCCTGTCAAACATGATGGTAAGAATGAGCGAGCAGATAGTCTACAAAAAAACTATTTCTTTAGTCTTTAAAAGATTGATAATCATGTGGTTATCTTTAGCCCAGCAACGGGATTACAAAAATTAGTTGAAATTGTATCATATGCCCATACTTCTCGCGTAATAAATGATACAAATAAAAATTTTAGTCGTCTGATGAATAAAATATTTTATGTGCGCTGTGAGAATTGAATCCCGGGATTGCAATAACTATCGCTAATGTATCATATCCACTGCTGCAGAGTGCGTGCGTCGCGTCACAAGAAATATGAACAAATTGCAAGCGATCCGAGACTAATGTCGCGTGCAGCGGTGCAGGAGTCGACCGAACGGTGAGGAATTGTCACGGTGATGGCACGCACGAGCGCGGAGACGCGACAGAGGAGTATCTGTAGCTATAGATGGCTGCACAGATAACGCCAGTCTAAATATGACGCGTTGTCGGCTGCAGACATCGCAGCATCGATTTTGTTTCCGTCACCAGTACAAACAATGACCGCTGCCAGTGGCGAAGCCAAAGGGCAGTAGGAGATGACTGACCCCTTCCCAGCTTTAGTTCCGCCTAAAGTTTTTAGACTAATTCCAAAAGACAAGCTGCAAAAAGTTGGCAGTTAAAGATACCGAGAAAAGTTCTTCGGTATTAGGCTGTGTCATTAGGTTTTAGCTCATCGAACGCGACTTAAGCTTAATGAAATTATCATTTAAGTCAGTCACATAATGTGTTAGATATATTTTAATCTGTCAGGCCTATGTCTCATTTAGTTTGCGTATTCGTGGGATAAAAGTAAAAAAAACACTTTACAGTTTACAACCTGTATAACTAACTGGCTGTACAAATGACACGGATCTCCACGATCGGCGACTGAGCGTTTCCCGTCGCCGCAGCAAGAACTTGGAACGGTCTGCCACCAGAAGTGACGTCTTCAAAGTGCTTGCGAACATTTAAGACTAAACTTAAGACTCATTTGTTCTCTTTCTGTTTTTCGCTATTGACTGCAAAGTGACCGCGGTGCCATAGGCATTTTACACTGTAAACTGTATTGTATTGTATTGTATATAAACCGCCATCTCTTCTCCTCTCGGCAACTCCAGTTGCTGGCGACGCCTATGACTGCTGCTGCTGCTGCTGTTGCTGTTATTGCACGTGGTGTCCGGTGGAACGTGAAATTTTCATTAACGCTTGGCCGGTGATTAGCTAAACACAGTGAAACGTGAAGCGTGCCTGCTATAGGCCCGGCCGGTACCACCCTCTCTTGCTTGCTCCGTCGCTATTTAATTCATTAATGCCGCGCGGTTTGTCACGTTTGATTTCTCTAATGCGCTGCTACTACTAGGGGCGTATCATATACGCCGTGTATTTAGGGGGGTTTTAAACCTGTTCCCTCTTTGAAAGTAAACAAAATAAATCCACAGAAAAAATTAAATCAGAAAAAGCGTGTTTGTCAGGCCTAACGTACTGTTCGACTTCGACGTATCCGGTACGTTTAAACTTTTTTGCATGGAATTATCTACAAAGATTAACGACGATGCATGCTGGCCCTATTCCACGATATCAACCAAAAAGTCCAGCTGTCGCTATGATAGCTGACCGTACTAGTTATCAGTGACCTTAAAAGTCATCTAAGATCAATGATTTTTATGTTATTTAAAAACCAATATGGCACTTCCTATCAGTGATTAATAGTAACCTAAAAAGTTCAAGGTTCAAGGTCAAAGGTGGTGATATAGCCCTTAATCGGACGCCTATCGCAAAGCTACGGAGCGTCACCTGCCGTATGGGATCACACAGTGTTACCTGCCACCCGACACAAGTAAACGCGCCCCGCCTTAACCCCAGCCAGATAGGCCGGTACTCGATTTACCTACCCCAGAGGGATGGAAGGCTGAGTTGACCAAGGCGGCTGGTTACATACTGAGATGGTTTACCTGCCCACAGGCAGTCACCCATCGCAGTATTAACCGGGCCCGGCATACAGTAACTTCGTTGATCGAATCAAACGAGTTACCACTACACTACGCCACCAACCCATGGTCAGTTTTACGTAAAAACGCACATTTTTCTTACCCAGTTCATTCAACACCCAATTTCATAACGTTTCTCTTGGAATAGATGGCTGAAATTTTGCGTGCTTGAATATAACACCCATAGCTAATTATTCGTGTGAAAAATTTTTCCCCTATGCTCTACCTGTTAGCCAGGGTAGGCCTACACTCGTTACAGATGGACGGACAGACAGAGTGACAGAGTGACAGACAGACAGACGGACGGACGACAACCATGACAATAGCTCGACCGTTACTTAAGTACGGTCGGCTAAAAACAAGTAAATCCTGTAAAATTATTATTATTATTTACATTGTAAATAATTATTTATTCGACAAAAGACGTAGAACAAAACTGAATCCGTGTCTGACTGACTCCGAGCGGTCTTTATTATTATGATAATAAAATATCCGCAACCAATTTTTGCTTTACATACCTTACATCTACATCTGAATATATTATTACGAGTATTTCTTGTTGTCTTTAACGCTTGCTAAAAACTGCACTATGTTTGTTTATAAATGCAGGCATTGCTGAGTTCCGCAGATAGGCAAGGTTTTTGTGGATTTTGAATTACGACAGTCCGATCTTGTTAACAATTTTCTATAGCTGAGAAAGCGTGGCTGTCATCAACAAAAAAACTCAGAATAACTGATGCTAAACACACTCATAAATAAGCTTATATAACTTGGATCTAATGAAGCAAGCTACGTCTATAGTAATAAAATAATAGTTTTTGCTACTTTTACTTACTTGCTGCATACACATGGGCCTATCTCTTTTCATTTAGCTTCTGTGACAGAAAATGTATAAGATATTGGAACTAATTAAAAACGCTTTCTTGACATATTTATATTCACACATATGTAAATTAATTAACTATTGCATGCGTGATATACGATTCCCCCGCTACAATTCATCCGTTGTGCCCATGCGCTGCTCAGCCTGTGCAAGTTACGAATACACGAGCCTTAGAAGATAGAAGTCCCGTCCAAGTGTCGGTAAGATAACAGACACGAGTGATGTGATGTGACTGCAACTTTAAGAACTTCTTGGCGTCCATTTCCTTCCTTCTTCGGCACTCGGCGGCCGCCACAATGCGCTATCAATTACTGCGCGACAGGACGGCGAGGCTCAGTGAGTGACGCCGGAGGCGGCGGCGGCTAAAAATGAGAAAATCATTAGCCGCATTTTGCGCTTGATTGGCCGCCAAGTGATCGGAGGAAACAGGCGGCTGACAAAAGAACTGGCGCGCGCAGCTGAAGGCAAGGCAGCAACCGATCCTCTATCAACAGTGTGACTAATTTGTTTTCACGTCAGCGGAGACGGACTGCAATGGCGATAAAGAAAGTTTGCAGCAGTTCCAAGCTATTGAACACACTTGAGAGAAGGCGCGGGCGGGTGCCGGTGCTATACAGCTCGTTAATGATGACAATAACGTGCGACGTAAAGCAGGATATGATTGCAGGTCTGCAGGCAGTGTGCTGCTGACGCCCGGACGGATACAAGCCTATCAGTGCTAACAAGCTTATGGGGTGTTTACACGATCCAGCGAACGACCAGCAAACTTCCAGCAAATGTATTCAAAATACACGTGAATTGCTGAACGTTTGCTGGATCGTGTAAACACCTTATTAGACTTCACACATTTTGGACATCTGCACCCTTCAGTCACACGACTCGCCGACTGCAGCCACTGGCAATTATAGACTCGATTGTAGGTTTAGGACTTGTTTTCAGAACTCAAACTCAGTATACTCAGACTCAGTAAACGCGGACTCAGTGACTTGGAAGCTATTACGCGACAAAGATGACGATGATTATTCAGAAACGAGTACACTTTTATATGACGCTTTATCAATCAATCAAACGATCAACCAATTAATCAGTCATTTATTACGCCAAAAGAAGCGCATAAAAATTAAAGCTTTAAAAATCAATGCACAGTACCAATACTATTAAAATGAGCAAAAGACTAACTCCAAAAATTATCAAAACAGCAACAACAGGTCGCAAAATTAAAAGTAGTATGTAATTGCAATTGACCCGAGACCCGAGACCCGAGACGAGACCTACTGGGCCGAGACTGAAACATATTGCTCCGAGACCGAGACGAGATCGAGACGAGACGTTAGTCTCGACACCGTCTCGAGACCGATAGACGTCTCGACCGAGACCACATCCCTGAGCCTACGCGCTCCTTTCAACTCCAAATTTGAAAATGGTCCCCATGCACTGCAGCCACCAAATTCTGTAGAAGAAGAGCGTGAGACAGGGCTAACGTAAAAAGTTTCCCCCGGAACCTAACGCAACAATACGTCGACTGTTACATACGGACGGACAGACGGACAGTCAAGCGGACAATCGTGCCAAGACGCGATAGGCACCTATAAATTGTTTATGTACCTGTAGCTTGTCAAGAATGTTTTCCTTGCACTGGACAGCTAGCTGAAATTTTGCATGCATAGGTTTATGACACACAGCTAATTATTTGCTAACACCTACCGCTAAGCCACATAACAGGGTGCAGCAAAAAAGTGGACCCCTAAAGTTTTCGCCGTTTTCTCAGCAACCGTTTGGGATTTCAATATGAAATTTCACACTTTTATGTAGTAAAATCCTCTACATTTATTTGCATAGTAAAATAGAATTCTGTCGAAAAATGACGAAGTTATAACCTTTTTAACATGACCGCCTACCGATTTTTTAGCATTAAAATGTTCAAGCTAAAATACTGCCGATGACGTCACAGTAACGTTTTGATAAACATTAATTTATATTGTTTATAAATTATCATTAAATTCTGTCGTTCCTTTAAAGCAATCGTCGGCTGCTCACCGGATTCATCATTTAGCAAGACGGCGCCTCAGCATACACAACGCGCAATGCAGCGCAGCGCACAAAACTGGCTGCGGGCCAGCTGTCCAGATATCATCATAATAGATAAATTACCTCCAAGTTCGCCGAATATAAACCCAATGGACTATCTCGTATGGGGTGCAATGTTGGAGGCTTACCGCAAGCTTAAACCAAAGCCGAAAACAAAAGCACCGAACTCAAGGAAGCGCTTTAGGTTATCTGGGGCAACCTGCCAGTGACCGATCGAAAAGGCTGTAAAAGATTTCTCAAATAAGGCGACTGGAGGCTGGTGTTGTAGCTTGTAGATGGCTGTAAACACTTCGAAAATTTGCAGTGACAATGGAATTCTGACATCTGATCATTATTTAACTGCGTTGTTTTAACGATGTTATTAAACTGGTGTTGTAGCCGGAACATTTTTGAATGCTAAAAAATCGGTAAGCGGTCATGTTAAAAAGTCTGTAACTTTGTCGTTTTCAACAGATATCACATTTTTGCTTGGCAGTTAGATGTAGAAAGTTTTGCTAAATAAATTCGTAAAATTTCAATATAAAATTCCAAACAGTTGCTGAGAAAACAGCGAAAAACTTTAGGGGTCCACTTTTTTGCCGCACTCTGTACATGCTTGACGGACAACAGACAGACATAGGCCCTATATACAGACGACAGACACACCGCACCAAAGAGCCAGTAAAAAACCTTCAAAACCTACAAACCTAAATGTTTTTTTAAACCGAGCTTTTTTCCATACTCCAGCTAGTTACTTACGTAACTCAGTTTGTGTAACGTCTTTACCTCGTAAAATCCAATGGGCTGAGTTTCATTTCGCTGTTATCTCTATTACACGTTGCAACTGACAAACAACATCCGGTGTTTATTTCTGTAGTTAGAAGAAATAATATTGTCGTATTAATGCTTTGGTGATAGATCATTACGTAGTGTATTCGTATACTACAAGTCTGTAGTATGATACTCAGAATGGGAAGCATAATGCCGTCAAGTGTAGTCGTATTGTACCTGACATTGCTACTGTCTGTTGCTTTGTTCGGGTGTCGTGCTCACGAGTTTACGTTTGAGTTGCCTGACAACGAAAAAATGTGCTATTATGAAGTGTTGAAAAAGGATGTGAAATGTACATTAGAATTTCAGGTAAGTCAGGAGACTGTTTACGTGTGGGAAGGTGTACTTTGCGGAATGCGGATTGCGGAATGCTGAATTTCGAAAAGGTGTATTCTGCGGAATTTCATTGGCGAAATCACACGATCACTTACTCGTAAACCTTGCAGTAATCATACCTTATTGCACATTTCATGAATCTATGTCGTCAGAGGTTTATGACATGGCAGTCATAAACATCTGTTAATGTAACGCAGCGTAACATTAAACGGTATAACTGCATATTACAACTGCCACCCCAGATTGCTTCAGATTGCTAAATATCAGCGAACTATTCACGGCAGTGGCAATATTGTCTTTGATCGTGCGATACAATGCAAGACTTTCTTAATTAGGCCTACCTGAGCAGACGCCTTGGTTGTTGCTGCCATGGCAACCCTTTTGTGAATTGGCCTATTTGAGCTTAATTCTTTACCTGTCTTTGACCATGCTGTAATGTTAGCCCGTCAGGTGAAATATCGCAGTAGGCCTTCTTAATGACCTAGGCTACTTTCCCCGAGTTGACCTTGCATTCGTGTGTCATGTGCCGGCTTACGCTCGTGAGTTAACGGACTTAAGGCATTTTAGAAGTTAAGTTGAAGATGTCAGTATGTGATTACTTTGCCGACTGCGTGGCCGCGTCGTTTGTGATGTGCCAATGTCGATTCGAGACTCAAAAATGTAAGCCTAAGCCTACGCGAAATTGATTATTTGATTTTATTTGACTTTTGCAGAATGCGAAATGCGGAAAAAACTAAGGTGTAATTTGCGGAACGTTCTGCGAGTGAAATTCCGCAAAATACACCTTTTCAAATTTCTGCATTCCGCAAAGTACACCTTCCCTTTACGCGTTGTGGTGGATGTCAGTGGGTTCATGGAACTTTCGTGCCCGAGAACTTTCGTTCAGGAACAAAAGTTCCATAGGTGGAACTTTCGTCCCTTGGAACTTTCGTTCCCTGACACTGATAATTACTGAACCCCTTATCCTTACGTAGTGCTTATAGTTCAGCAAAAAAGCTCCACCTTTTGTGTCACTCGCTAGACATATATAGCTAGAGTTTCAGCAGGATATAATAATAACAAGGAAGCCCAGCTGTTGCTAGAGAAGATGCACCTCAGCTTATACTTTTCTTGTTGCAGTGCTGACCTTTAAGGTCGTCCAAGTTCGATGATTTTTATATCATCTGAAAGAGCTTATTGAATTTTGCAGAATGCGAAATGCGGAAAAAACTAAGGTGTAATTTGCGGAACATTCCGCAGGTGAAATTCCGCAAAATACACCTTTTCAAATTTCCGCAATCCGCATTCCGCAAAGTACACCTTCTCTTTACGCGTTGTGGTGGATGTCAGTGGATGTAATTTTCCATTGAAAAAAATGCACATTTTCTTACCCCCATCTATTCAACCCCAAATTGGAAATTGTTATCCACAATAGCCTACATTCGTTATGGACAGACAGACAGGCGGACGGACGAGAGACAGACGACAATGGTACCATCGACGCCTACAGCATAGCTGTAATTAAAAAGTGCGTCAAAAATTGTGTTCAGTATAGGCCTAATAATCAATGTTGTAGGGAACGAAAGTTCCATGCTAATTTTGATGTTGGGAACGAAAGTTTCAGGGAACGAAAGTTCTCGGTTACTAAGGTTCCAGTTACCTAGATGTCATTGTATTCTACTCATCATTTCTATCATCAAGATACAGAGCTACTTCATGTCATTGCCATGTTGCGAACTTGCCAATGCAGTTTCTAGTATTGTGTTAACTTTAGTATCACAGCGTCGACGAAACAACGAAATCAAGCAACATTGTCACAGAATTTGCTTATATTGTTTTATATTTATTATGGTGTCACGGAACACTGCACTGACTGCATCGACACTAAATATGAGCAGATCATGTATAGAAGAGGGGTCGAGTAAAGTGCGAGGAGAGTATAGTGCGAGGGAGCGTGCGAGGCGGCACGTGATTGGTTGGCTATATATAGATTCCTCGCAGTTTACCCACGATTTTGACCACACAGGCATGAGTGAATGGATTACAGAAATACGGTCATGCAGCCGCCAGCATGCGACCTGCGAGCACGGCGATATGAAATGCACAGCAAGCACGCTGTACGCCACATGCAGGGGAGCAGTCAACAGTGCAGCCTACCTAATAACCATGACTGTGGACGACGATACCGGGAACTAAATGCAAGTGGCCACTCAACTGGGAGCTGTTGTAATAAATGAATATTATGTAAATCATAGTTCACAATTAATATTGTGTACATCATAACTTTTTAAACGTAAATTCTAGGATGAGATGGCGATCTCAACGTAGTCATATTGCTAGCTTGAGATCGGCTGTTCTGTTAGTTGTCATCACCCCTCCAGCGTAATAGTGCTAGGGCGCATGCACAGTGGGCGACAACTGTCAATAGTTTGCTGATAAAGGTCATTACTGCTGCATGTTTAAAGCCCTAACTAGCCTATAACGTCACGAGGCAGGCATTACGCAATCTAATATCTTATTTATTGCACTTTAGGAAGCCTACAGAAAAAGTTAGTGATCGAAGCATGATGATAGTCTATTGGCCTATTGAGATAATGGATTCTATTCTATTCTAGAACTTTTAGCTGGCATGAGATCTACACAGGGAATGTTAATCTGGATTCTGAGCTAGCTACAAATATCCTGCATTTCAACAGTGATCTCATCAGCGTCATTTTTTAGAACGAGATGACGATGAGATTGTCGATCTTAGGATGATGATAGGTCTAGCCTAAAATATTCCGATCTTATTCCAGAATTCCCAGCTAGCACAAGATATTACACAGTGATTGATCTGGTCCTACAAAGCTCAAATTCCATGATAATATCATCCGAGCATTCTTTTCTAGAACGAGAACGGCAATTTTATACTGTAGAATAATTTCTACAATGAGCGCCGATCTCATTCTAGAACTGTCACCTAGCATGAGATCGTACAGAGGAAGTGTCGTCCAGTGGCAGAACAGCCAAGCTGACCAATCACGGGACCCAATCTGTGGCGATCTCCTACCTTACCTTACTTTACCTCCGGGTTGGGCTAGCTCTTACGCCTGCCCAGCGCTGAGACTGTATCAGTTCGGCCCAATACGTGTCCCCGAATGTAACCACAAGGTTACAGGTAATGGCTATGAAGTCGTAGATGGCTGTGAAGCCCTAAATAGACTCTGTAAAGCCATAGTCAGCTGTGAAGCCAAAACTAGCACAAAAGCACTGGTAACGTGTAGCAAATCTGCTCTCACGAGTTTGGTCAGCTCTTAGTTAGCTCCTACCCTTCAGATTTTGGTGCAAAGCCCCACCACCATGACAAGGTGGCTGACCACGGTGGGGCTGTGGCGATCTCATCCTATCAATTATGCTGGTGCTTACGGCAAGATCACCGATCTTATGCTAGCACTAACCCTTTTAAAATTGATTTTCCTGTGAGAACTGACGGTTGCGTTTATATTTGTAATTAGATCATTTTTCTTTCATAAAACGAACGTATTGATTACACTGTATTTGACACGAGCAACGGTGCATTCACGCTAAGTTAAAATACAAATATCAAAATCTCCTGCCTTGTTACTCATGCCCCCTCTCCAATAGTGCACAATACTGCGACCTCGCACACCGCCTCGCTAATTACCCCATTCCTTGCACGAATTCCTCGCACTCTTTCTCGCACTATACCCTCCTCATGCCTCGCAGCTCGCACTTTACCATCGCCCTATAGAAGATCAGGCTTAGTGCTTAGCATAGGTTAGGACCAGGAAATCTGAGATAGGTTTGCATTTAGCGATTCTATCTGATAATATTGTACCAGTGCGGTCAGTGGGCCTGTGCGGTGTTTCGTGACACCCGATTAATTGCAATGTACAAAATTCATGATTTGTGTAGAAAGTGCATATTACACATTATCTTATTTAATAATTGTCTATTGGTCGACCACAAAACTTTGCTTAATGTTGTTGAGTGATGTAATTGTTGTGTCAGTGGAAGGCATTTTCTTTACTTCTTTGATCTTCAGGTTGGTATTTTTAAAAAGCTCTATGCCTACATGTAAGAGTAGCAAACTTTGCAGGTTCTGCTGGTTTACTGATGCTGTCAAGTAGTATTACAAGAAAGCCTAGCTAACGCAAAGAGAACGCGCGACAGCAGTGCATGTATGAAGGCCCACTGCCCACTGGGGTGTTCACGCTAAGTTAAAATACAAATATCAATATCTCCATCTGCATTGCATAACAAGTTAGTTGCGTGGCAACACCTTGCGAACACTATAGAGTTATGCCGCAACCCGAAATCGCCAAAAAATCCATATAAACCCCTATTTTGGCGTTCAAGGTCATCCAAGGTCATTGCTCTAGGTGGCAATCGAAAGCCCGTGTATGACTTCCTATTAGTAATTAATAGTAACCTAGGCCCTATCTCACACTGTTTCTGAGATACAGCGACTTCTTGGCTCAAAATCGTAAAATTTTGCCCACCCCCTCTCATTTAGTGCCCTCGTTCGGAGTGACCCGCTTCAAATTTATGGAAAAGCTTTACGGTTCCTGAAACTAGAGTCTTCCGGGCAGCTGACGGTGAAAATTTGGTAATGCTAGCTTGCACCATTTTTGACTGGTCACCTGTGTGACGGACGAAGAGACGAACAGACAGATGGACAGAATTGCGATGGCTAAGAATAAGATGCGCTATAGCAGTACCTGCTGTCGCGCATAAAAACCATGAGCACACTTCTGCATTTTACCCCGATTTCAGTCATATGACGGTTTGCCAGGTTGGTCAGGTGCATCACCCCTTAAATATGTCTCTAAGTGTGTCCAGTTTTGTGATATCTGTTTCAGCCATACAACATTCAACCAAAATTTGTGCAAATGTTTCTGTGTGTGGGAATAACCGATGTGCCTATTTTTAATGTTTCGCAGCTCTTGCTGGACAACTGCGTAATTCATGGCACTTGGTTGGATGATATTTAGGGTTATGTAACATTTGGGTGCCACCATTTGCGCGCCTGACATTTGGGCATCACTCTGCGTCACTGGCATGTTCAAATTAACTGTCCTGTCATTGAAATTATCTGTAATAGTCAGTGGTTAACGAATTAACTATGATGATTTTTTACTAGCTCTGTTATTTCACACACCTGGATGTCAGGACAGACGTCACACACCCAGATGGACACTGGGCCTCATGCGTGGACTCCAGGACAGCACGAGATGTCAGAACACCATCACTGGAATGTTCACATCAAGAATTCTCTTGTTGGTGCTATTGACAAGATCCCCAAATTCACTCACGCCACTTTTATTCTCAATGTTTTAGCTTCAGGGGGCTTCGCACCCCTCCCCTGACCAGAGGCTCTGCTCCTGGACCCCGCTGCATGGGGGCACTGCCCCGAGACCCCCGTTATAGGCTCACGCTACCCCACTCGCCATTGGACCATGCCCCCCAGATATTACGGACTAGAGTGGCCGAGTAGGGGCACAGGTAGCCAAACGACTCGTACCGCCCTGAGTAACGTTACGAGCCGGGTCACTAGTAGCCATACCACCCTGTGAGCCTAGCGCCTCACCACGCAGGGTAGGGTCCCCTGAGATTGTTGCACCCTCATGAGCCGGGTACTGGGGGCCATCTTTATTTGTACTTGCCATATTTGTTATATATGGCTAAAATGTCCCCTACCCTTCGCCAGAGGGTAGGGTAAGGGGGTTGGCCATTTGTGAGGTTTAACCTCACATCTGTCCTAAGCCTTCCCCCAAGGCTGATTTTCTGTCAGGGTTTACTCACTTAGCCTTTGGTCAACAAGACTTTTCGCAAGGCAGCGAAGGCGAAAAAATCTTCCTTACCCGTCGCCACTGAGTAAGGTGTGGATATGGGGTGGTCAGATGCGGGATGTGATGCCACGAGCAGCAGCACCCCCACCCGGCGCACGTGGCAACCCAAGCAAACTGAGTAGGAGAAACCACCGCCCCCGACGCCGCACCCACACTTGACCTTACGGCCTGATCCCCAAAGGCCCTGAGCCGGATTTAGTTTGACCCTGCCTGGCAAAACGACAACCAGACAGGGTCTTAGGCCCCTCCACCACGCCGAGGTACTGGCTCATTGGAGGGGGGATTCAACTGTCACTGGTTATAGAAATTTTGGAGCTTTAAGTATCTTGATCCATGCATGTATTCTTGTCATGTAATGTTATAGGTAATAACTGGTGGAAACTATGATGTGGACGTGGAAATAATGTCTCCGGGGAAGCGAGTTCTCTACAAGGACACGCAGAAGCAGTATGACAGCTTCACATGGACAACAGATGTCGATGGAGAATATCGGTTTTGCTTCAGCAATGAATTTTCTACATTTACTCACAAATTGGTTTACTTTGACTTCCAGGTAGTTATATATGATTGGTTGGGTCCAGAGGTGTGTATGCATAGAAAATGTGAAAATGTTGCATGTGTGCTGGCCCACTTACTTTTGTTGCATGGTTAGTTTTTCTCTTTTTCATTATTTTTTATATTTTCCATTTCAAAGTTGGTCAGGTGCATCACCCCTTAAATATGCCTCTAAGTGTGTCCGGTTTCGTGATATCTGTTTCAGCCATACAACATTCAACCAAAATTTGTACAAATGTTTCTGTGTGTGGGAATAACCGATGTGCCTATTTTAATGTTTCGCAGCTCTTGCTGGACAACTGCATAATTCATGGCACTTGGTTGGATGATATTTAGGGTTATGTAACATTTGGGTGCCACCATTTGCGAGCCTGACATTTGGGCACCACTCTGCATCACTGGCATGTTCAAATTAACTGTCCTGTCATTGAAATTGTCTGTAGTAGTCAGTGGTTAATGAATTAACTATGATGATTTTTTACTAGCTCTGTTAGTTCACACACCTGGATGTCAGGACAGACGTCACACACCCAGATGGACACTGGGCCTCATGCGACAGCACATGAGATGTCAGAACACCATCAGTGGAATGTTCACATCAAGAATTCTCTTGTTGGTGCTATTGACAAGATCTCCAAATTCACTCACGCCACTTTTATTCTCAGATCTCTTCATTGGCTTAAAATCAATCGGTGGATTGAATATACAATTCTGTCTTACCTGCACACTTCATTGTACCACGCCACTCAACTACCCTATCTGTAATTCTGTATAACTGGTTGTTTTAACAGACTTTACCGTATGCTTAGGGTAACTATCAGGCCATGCCTCCTTTAATCCCTGGTAAAGCCCAAATTATGCTGACTTTCATTGAAACTTCCCCGCAGGGAAAGTTGTGGATACAAGTCATGAAAGTCGCGGACACAAACGGTGACAAATCATGAAATCATGAAGTTTTGGTGAAAGTTGCGGATGTAAACCATGAAAGTCGCGAACAAAAACAATCTCGACATGTTGAGATGTTTGCGACACAGTCTGTGACAAGTCCGCAACAAACCCGTTTGTGTCACTATAATGGAATTTGGTCCGTTACAATACAGGGGGAAAGTCCGCGATAAAGTTCACGGACACTAATCATAAAAGTTTACGACATCATGAAAGTCGGTGGCATGATTTGTGTCGCAAACTTTTGTGATTTGTGTCCGCTACTTTCCCTGCGGGTAAGTTTTGGTGAAAGTTGCAAAGTCGGCATAATGGAATATGGGCTTATGTCTGTAATTAGTTATTTCACTACATCTCTAAAGATGTTGTCGTGACATGGTGCCTAAACGTCCAGCAGCCAAACAGTGGATGCCTGAATTTTCACAGTTTTGTTTTTATTTTACAGTTGTTTATTGTTGAGTTTGTACTGTACGTTATTCTGCATGTGTATTGTGTCTGTTAGGCTGGTGATGATGACGACGAGCTTCAGAATGCAGTGGGTGACCATGCTACTGCTCTGACACAGGTATCTCATGTCATACTGTGCTCAGGGATTGCAGTGTGCAAAATGCACTGCAAATGGTATGCATTTTGCATTGTGCGGAATTGTTGCTGCATGTTCTGCATTTGTTTGTTGTTTTGAGACTACATAAGTTAGTCTAGAGTTTGCTCTTTTGGATCCCTTCATGTTGATGGTTTAGTCCAAAAAGAACATACCAAAATTTTGGGTGAACTGTGGTAGGGTGTGTAAATGTGGCAGAAATCCCGCAATATCTTTGAAGGTGGTCTGGCTATGAAGTTGCACACACCTTTTCTCTTGGTTTTGAAATAACAACCTTAGATGATCTTGAATGGCCATTATGCACCTTGTTTCAAAATACATGTTTTTTTCGGAGCCCATCACAAAAATATAGATTGGCTTACCTCTGGTGGTAAAAGGCTTGTACTTTCAGTTTCAAAAAAACTGTTGATAGAGCCAGCTGACTTGGGCTGTATGGATTAATTGGGTTTAACTCTTGCTGGCCCAAAGCACCAAAATGGTTTTATATCCCACACAATAGGCCTAGTTAATCCGCCCGAAAACGATAGTTTTCGGAAGGACTTATATTTTAGCCCAGATGTTTTATTTTTTGTCAACGTGAGATCTCCGAGATGCGTGAGCTGACCGGCATGAAATTTTGCAAGATGGTCGGTACTAGGCCCAATTTTATAATGCTGGTCCAAAATTTTGGGGGGCACACCCCAAAAAAATTTCAGGGGCGAAAAACATGCCAAATTTGGCCCGATTTCGGACGACTTCGAAGTTTGGCGGCGAATATCTCCGAAACGGATGAAGATATTCAAAATCGGATAGTCATTCTGTCTATCGCGATTCTTCCTGCGTTAGGCGAAACAAGTCCGGTGAAGTTTGGTCCAGTGACCTTGGAGATTTAGATGTGAAATCGTACCCCCCTAAAGCACATTTTTCGGAAGACCGTATTTTGGCCCCTAGGGGGTGCTGTGCCCCCAAATTTTTACACGTGCTAGAGAATGACCAAGTCTTACTAGCGCACCCCCCACTGGGGACGGCAGCCCCTCTTACAACTTTTTTCAAAGGGGAGTCAAAAATTGCCTTAAATTGTAGCGTATTAGACGAAGGATCTTTGGAGCCAAAGGGAGTAGCTTCATGAGACTTTGCCACGTGTCGTGCTGCTAGATGGGGGTGATAACGCGGGTACAACTTTTAGGGGGCACTGCCCCCTTAAAATTTGGGAGTGCAAAAAACGCGCAAAATTTAGTACGTTTAACGACAACTTTCGACTTTGAGCGCAAATATCTCTGAACTGCATAGGGATATCGACAAGCGGT
>Ga0209367_1003175_pt1 | contig 22204 bp, 14 predicted proteins | sample WorMetLIZISLAND2_FD_187412 | JGI IMG/M metagenome (GOLD analysis project Ga0209367, IMG submission 187412) | Marine gutless worms symbiont microbial communities from Max Planck institute for Marine Microbiology, Germany - Olavius geniculatus... ... | reverse complement strand
CCTTTGTTATTTCGTAGTTAATTTTTAGGCTCCCTCGGGAACGGAGTACCGAGGGTAAAAATAATAATAATAATAATAATAATAATAATAATAATACGTCGTAATAATATTAATGAGACAGCTGGCACATAAAATCAAGAAACGGTACAGCTGGTTCCGGAGATGGGCCGACGCATCACAGCCGTCACCGAAGACTTCAGGGAAACAACTTATTTCTTCCAGCGGCTGTTAGTGGCCCTCCAACAGGGTAATGCGGTCTCTTTCCACAGCACTTTCACCACTGTATAAACGCCGCGGTGGTCTTCTTGCTTACCTTTTAATATTTTACCCCCTCTCCCGAGAATTGAGTACTGGTGGAGCGCGAACAGGAAAACTACCAAGTAGGCCTAAGCCAATCTGCCAGTCACTCACATTTTTCAGCCACTAGCATTTGAAACCCACGGCACAATTAACCCACTCATCAGCAACATTTTTGAATGCCGTGGGTGGTCGGTCAACCGTCACGGGAGACCCACGAGACATGTCTTTTCTTTGGCAGCGCATTTCTGCTATTACAGCGATTCACGTCAGTAAAAAAACTAGATTAAATAACGTCATGACAACATCGGAAATTATTCTAATTATTTGTTTTACTTGAAAAAGTCAAAGTTTTGGTCTATAAGCAAAACTGGGTTAAAAATTACCCAATAAGCCTGTGTATTAGTGCATCTGCCAAGGTTTGTAGCTCGATAACTAACAATTGCCACAAATATCTATTTGTGGTAATTACGACTGCTAACTTTTAGTCAAAATAATCACGGCTTGTGCGATAGCAACAAGCTGTTGTATAAGCGATGTGCCAAAAATTCGACCCCTACTGCTCCCACACTTTCAACCGATCTTTCCGAAACTCAAAACCAAGAAAGATATCCGGGATATGACCTCGCATGCAAAATTTGGTTGATGTGAGACGACAAGAAGAGGGTCTGCGAAAATGGCGAATTTTGGCTTACTTTTGGTTCTTTCTTTTTTTGTACTCTTCGCGTCGCGTCCAGATCACACCGTAAAACCGATCACGACCAATGAGGGCTCAAAACGCGTGTTTCTGCGCAAGGAAGTGCCTTTTGGGGGTCTCAATGATAAAAAGTAAAGTTTAAGAATCAAAACTCCCCTAAAACGTGATTTTTTTTTTGGGGGGGGGGCTGAATGGCAGATGTACTCCAGATCACAATATTATAAACAATTAAAATACGCGTTTTATTAAAATACGCTATCCTCTGTAAACAGCTATGTAAATTCGACGTAATCGTTTTACGCGATCGAGATTGTGCCAATGTCGTTTTCCATTCAGGATAAGAGTACTGTTAATGTTTTATGACTGCATAAACAGTACGGAGCAAGTGAATTATTAAAAATGTTTTCAAATGAGAACTAGACTTCGAACGGATTAAGGAGTTTTATTCGACAAAAAATAATAAAACACGTACGTTGCGGTGCGATTTCTCAGTAGTAATTACAAGGTAATGTAGCAGCATCTTAGGCGTAGTGGGAAGTTTATTGACTGTTTTGTGGCAAATTTTATACGGAGTCTATTAGTAAAATAGTTTGGAAAATTGGTCACAGTTTTGCAAACATATGATAAATAATGCAAGGGATTGTTTATGGGACACGGTGTATATCTGTATAAACCGAGCAAAACGATGTCACGCCTGACTGAACAAATTGCCATCGTTCTTGTGCTGAATACTTGTTACACTTACGTGTTGGTATTTGGTTGGACCAACATTTGCAACTATGCCAACGAATGCGCACTACTGTCGACGTTAACCCAATATGTCATGTCTTGGAGGCAATCTGTTTTTGGCACTTTGCGACGCCATATCTCAATCTCCTAGCTGTCTTGGCCGATCGCTGTGAAACTTTGGCACGTGATTTGAAATGTATGCAGACTGACTATGTAAGTCCCAAAATTCAGGGCATTTTCCTTTAACAATTTTGGGGTTAATTAATTTTGTTTACATTAAGGCTCGAAATATCCGAGCTTTTTGGCCAATCGTTGTGAACCTATTGCCAAACGATGGAAAATAGACGTGGGCCTATGACTAGGCTCTAAAGGAATTTGCCGCCAAAATGTTATTTTTCGTTTGTCAAAAAGTGCAAATTTTGTCAAAAATTTTGCTACATATCCCGAATTTTAACAGTTTTTCTTCATTCGAAAACAAGACACTTTTAGCAGTGTATAGCTGTGACTGTTGTTAACTTATTCTATGAAGTTTTGCCAAAATATTTTCTAAACTTTTGGCTTCCACTTTTCTTGCCTTTTTTCAAAAAAATAGTGTAAACGTCATTAAAATTTTGCGACACATCTTGAATTTTGCCAGTTTTTCGCCATCCGAAATTGACCGCTTGTTATAATAAGTAGGCTTCAAAAGATTTTGCCGCCAAAAATGCCATTTTTCGTTGGTAAATTTCGTCAAATTTTGTCGAAAATCAATATTTTTGTCACGACCGCCAGTTTTCGTCATTTCGTACGTTTTTCCACAAAAACGAAATCATTTGGAGTCTGCATAAAATTATGACATCTGCTCAGTGTCTCGACCGGAAAATCCGCGTACTGCTAGCGTATACCATAACCATACACGCTGAATGACAGTTGACATTTCAGTATCTGAAATCTGAGCCGTGTATAACAAGGCTACTGTACGGTGTGATTTTTTGTGTGCGCGATGCTTTTTCCAACACTGGCGAAGTTGCGTCGGTGCATTAAAAAGGTGATATTATTCAACAACACATTGACAGTTAGACGATGTGATGGTGAGTGATATCACCGTTTTATGATTTTTGATGTGTCACTCATTGCATGTCGCCGTTAACAAGTGTATAAACTGATGTTTTGTACATTTATATTCATCATCATCGACAGAAAAGCTTTAATGAAAAATAATACAAATATGACAAATGTTAGTCCTAGATATATGCATAAGTGTAAACTAAATCACAGTTAGATATAAGAGAGAGTGTCATATCAATCGTAATGACAAAAAGAGTAGCGATGTACAAAGTGGGCGTATGGTGGGCGACTTTGATTATTTGCTGCACTTTTTTGCATTCCAAACGGTCTTCTAAGCAAATCATAGCCTATAGCACTATAACGTAGTTCTGACTGTAAAAACCGTCTAAGCCTACGATACGTAAGCTTGTGTTGTACATTCTGAGTCACATTTATTTTCTGCGTAGTACGTAGTCATGACCATTATCAGTCATACCCTGGGAAGCCCAACTCAAGTGACATACTGTAAACACGTGACAGTTTATCTGTATTATTAGTATTATTTTGCTGTTATAATAATTATATCATCGGCCATGTGTTATCATGTCGATTGGCACATGCTTCTAATCATTATGTAGTAATTATCAATGTACTACTGGTGCCCTGATAATGATGACTGACTTTAATAATTCGCGGAACACTTCTGAAACTGCGCTGCCACCTGAGGAATCAGTGTACAGCTTGCAGCAAAAATAACAATGCCTTTTTAAAAAGGTACCTAAACTTGACGCCTCCGTCTGGAGGACTCCTTAAACATAAGAGGTCGAAACTCAGATCGTTAGAATCTATGTTTTAAGCTGCAAATTTCATGTGTAAGCTTTTCTGATCTATTTCTAGTAATGTCGGCGAAACTCACTGTTAAAATACGCATTGTGACCTAAAATCGGGCAAAATTACTACAAAAAAGCTCGCTTTTTGGATATCAAGGTCGTTCATGGTCATCAGTGTTAGTACCCCAGAAAGCATGTCCATAGTAGTGCTTGCAACGATAAGCAGCAAGTCTGTGAATATTGGGAACCATTTTCACACCAAATTAGTGGCTATTTGCATAAATCTAAATTTGAGGTCCCGTACGGAAAACTCCTTAAACCTAAGGGTCTCAAAACTACTATAGCGGATACTGCTGAAAATTTCATTCTTGAGATGTGCGCCGCAGCATAAAATCACAAAAAATCACTAAAATCTCATTTTTTGGATTCAAGGTTGTTTAAAATCACTAGTGTTGGTATACCAGAAAAGCTTGTCAGCAGTGCTTGTTATGGTTGATAAATAGGAATTCTCTGCCCATCTGCAACCGTTTTCACGCTAGCCGAGTCGATAGCGGCAAATAACGATTTCGTAGCAGTACCCCTCTTTGACGCATTCATTTTAAAAGAATCCCCCTTATCCAGCAGCACAAAATTTTGTCACAGAAAAACTAGAGCAAATGTGGAGCCAAAATGAAGATTTCATGATCCTAGCTTGCACCGTTGTCATAGAGCAGCAGAGTGCGATGAACAAACAGACGTCTCTACGACAGCTAAAACGCGCGTAGCACTACGTGCTATCGCGCTAATAAATCTCAAATAAACCTCACAAAAAGTTGTAAAGAGAAACAAAAACCAATTACGAAATTTTCTACTCTCGAGCAACCGGTCAGGAAACACAATCATCAACTAATCCTTCAATTAATAAAATCACTAAAATCAAATCAATAAAATCAATCAATAAAATCAATAAATAGGTATTATGGCATCATCAGGCAGCAAACTGCAGTTGTGTTCTAAGATATTTCTTTTAACTACATTTAGTATTTTACTAATAAAGTGCCGCATAATTCATTCCAGGATAATTATGCATCAGAAGAAAGATATTAAATCGTCACAATCATCATCAACATCATCATTTACTACATAGTAGTGGATAATACTAATAATAATAATAATACACATATTAGTAAAGCGTGATATGGACGTAGCGACAACACTGGTTGGCACCGATAACGAAAGCCAGCAAGCAGTAGAGTTAGACAATATGGTACGTGCTGGTCTAATGGATGGACATGAGCATGCCATAAAATAATACATGGTAAAATAGCGTCTCAAACTACAGGCATATACAAGTGCAAAATACAACCTAAAAAACTGTAGGTATACTTCTCATACACTCTTATACACAAGTGCTGAAATAAGCGAATCCGTATTGGCCACTAAACAAATTAGTAAAGCTCAAGCGTCCCATATCAGAACAAATGTGGTCTGGTGATTTAATATTACGCAGCGTGGGACTCACTATCAAGAGGTCGTGGGTTCGACTCAAGGCTGGTCCGCTACCAGATGAAAACTCTGGGCAAGTCAAGTTGTTCACACACATGTGCTTCTGTCACTGAACAGTATAATTTGGCTAAAGTGGTTTCGACCAATGGGCGGTTACGCTTTCTGGTAATAGCAGGCCCGGCTTACAAGCAAGTCAGTCACATGACCACTGACTGAATCGATAATGTCATTGGCCATGAGTGAATGAATGTGTAGGGCTTAATGTCTCACCCGACACAGTATACCCCGGTAGGTCATTTTGGGGATGGCCTTTCCAGGCAAAATGCACATACATACACACAGTAATGGAACAGTAAGTTTAACCTTTACAGAAAAACCTAACATGAAATATAAAACACAGAAACGACCTAAACTGTAAGAACTCGCCATTATAATTGTCCATATGTAAGACTAATGGCAATTCTAATTATCTTCCCTGTTATCCTCCAGACAGTCAGTAATCTCATAATGCTGTCTATTGGAGGACGTGAGACTAATACTAAATATCCACTGATGGAATGATGCTTGTTGTAGCATTATAATTTCTCTTATCAAAAATCAACTCAAAAATATGTGAATAAATAAAAAACTACCCAGTACACCAAACTGCACTCAAGCAGCAAAAACAATTTCAGATTACAATATAGGCTGCCGCTGAAAGCATTAAACTACAACAGTTAAAAATATTCAGCAAATGACAACACAGGGCTATAATTACGTAGCATAAAATAGAAATAAATCAGGCCAGGACAACGTTCAGAAAAAGACCACAAAAAACACTATATTACAAGAAGCTAAACAAGAAAAGCCCTGCTAACGCAAACAGGAACGCGCAACAGCCATGGTGCATGTTTGAAAGCCCAGTAAAACAAAGTCTAAGTCAGTCGCCAGAGGCCGCCAGACGACCGGCGGCTATAATGTCTATAGTGTTTTACTCCTACTCACCAGAGGGCGTGACGCTCAGCCAACGCCGCATCGGCTGGATATCGCAAATTTTCCCTACCCCCTCTCATTTAGCGCCCTCGTTCAGGGTGACCCCTTTCGAACTTATGGAAAAGCTTTACTGATCCTGAAACTAGAGTCTTCCAGGCAGCCGAAAGTGAATATTTAGTGATCCTAGCTTGCACCGTTTTTGACTGATCCACCCATGTGACAGAAGGAAAGACAGAAATTGTGATGGCTAAGATGCGCTACAGCAGTAGCTGCTGTTGCACGTAGTGCTGTTCACACTTTAATCTATCGACTTTAAGATACAAGTACAAAGCTGTAGCTGCAGTATTTGTTATTGCTATTGCAATATTATTTGTAGCTATTTTAGTGAGTGATGAGCAAATGGTAATTATTGGCAGATATGCAATAAAAACAGCAGCTCTTATGCAGGGGAATAAAGTAATGGATAACAAAGCACAAATAAACGTAATCAAAGCAAATCAAACATGACAGCAACAATAAGCATGAGATACCGATAATTAATGCCAGCCAGCCACAACAGCAAAATGCAATTAATATACATGATAAGCAGTAATATACATGCTAAATAAATCATATACACAGAAGCAAAAGGTGAGCAATAGTGCATTATTTCTGTTTAATCACAACCTATAAATCACTGATGATCAGGTGCAGACTGCAGAAAGAATAGAAATAACCATACAGAGATATACAGCATAGAGATCAGACTTAATTCTGATATGGCCACTAACGAAGATGACACTCAAACACAGACTATTATTTGAGTGAAGATCAGTTTATGTAACTATACAAACTAAAACACAGATGAAAACCATGAATAAGATCATCTCGCTAACAAAACAACTAAATTTTGCTTAGCCAGAAATATTAACTGTTCTTGAGTTACAGCAGGCCCCACCGTGGTCAGCCACCTTGTCGTGGTGGTGGGGCTTTGCACCAATGACACGAAAGATTTCTAAAATCTGGAGGGTAGGAGCTAACTAAGAGCTAACCAAAACCGTGACAGCAGATTTGCTACACGTTACCAGTGCTTTTGTGCTGGTTTCGGCTTCACAGCCGACTATGGCTTTATAGCCGTCTACCTGTAACCTTGCGGTTACATTCGGGGACGCGCGGGGACGCCGAATTGATATGGCCTCAGCGCTGGGCAGGCGTAAGAGCCTGTCCACCCCGGAGATAAGGTAAGGTAAGGAAGGAGTTACAGCAGGTTAAGCTATGCCACATAGCAGTGAACTAGCATGGACGGCTGCGGGCTGGGGGGTCCAGGGATCCAGACTCCAGCATCCAACAGGATGACCCATGAAATTCGCGCAAATCCCAGCTTTTTGTATGGATGAAGAGAGTGAGAAGGGTAGCGGCGGTAAATCGACAACCACTTGACCCGGACTCCCTCAGCTCTGAAAACCTGGTGCCGCCCATGTAAACTACGTTATGAACTGTTGCAGCAGTGGTTTTTACAGGCTGGGTAATTGTAACCATTCACAATAATAATTCATAACAGTAATTCATAATAAAAATACACACAACTTAAGGCACACAATCAAACTATTTAATTGGAGATAGCATAAAATAGCAACACTGTAGTACAATTAGCACACTGCAGTAACAGACACTGTGTGTAAAGTCCAAGTTGTTACTAACTCCAATGCTTTGAGATGTAAACTTGTGGCCCACTCAGTAACACTCAATTAAATGTTCTAACAGTAATAATTTGTATTAAAAAATCAACCCACGTCACAAACGTCATAAAAACTACAGCAAATTGAGCTGTCAATGGCAAAAATACACGTTTCAGATTACAATAAAAACTGCCTATAAAAAATTAAACTACTACGGTTGAAATTATACACCCAATGACAACATCTTATAAAATTAAAATAAATCAAATGAGGGCAACACAGAAGAAAACACCATAACAGAACACCATATTACAAGCTTAAATAAAATGCAATTCATAACTCACGATTAAATTCTGAAAATCACCAAAAACACCAATGCACCAATAACAACTAACAAACTAGCAACAATAAAGCAACAATCAGAGCAATTCAAAAAAGTTCAGTAATAATAATAATAATGTACTAAAACATCAAAAGTTACTATATTATTCTCACATAAAATTCCAAATACCAGTAAAACGATACAGTAGATTTCGTAAAATACCAAATGTATCATAAAAGTGTATAAAACTGCAGCATAACCTACAAAGCAAATCTACTGCGCGAAAGTCGCGCTATAAAAAATAAACATAATTCATCATCACACAACCGGAAAAAAACTCTAAAAACCAGAAGACAATAACACATTATTAGTAACAATAATAAAAAAATAATAAAATATAAATAAAAAGTTACTTTTCTGCCCTCGGAAATTTAGTTTAAAGTTTAAAATAATTAATAAAAATCAAAACAAAAATAAGTAACAATAACAGTTATGCATACATGGGGCACGGAAATAGCTCAGTGAAGTGGTGACAGAAATTTGCCAGCTGGTAAACAACTGACATGGCTGAGGAAACACCAAAAAACCTCAAAGCAATGGTACACTAGTATTTACAGTGTTGCATAAAGAAGAAGCGTACTATACACGGTGTTTTATAAAAAAGACCCCTTTTTGTTTTTTTTCATAATTTACTCAAATAATGATCAATTTACACAAAATTTTTACCAGTTGTAGCTGAGGAAATACATATTCAAAATATTTTAACAAAATATGGCAGTTGATTAAATATTCTTTGCTAGACGTAACGTAACGCTGACATCATAATGTGACGTGAGTACAAGCTTGCTAGTCTCAAATCGTGCTGTCAGTTGCTACCCTGCTTTGATGGTAAACTTAATCTGGTTCGCTGATGAAGATCGCGATCGAAAAATGCAACCATTTTGCAAGCTTGGTGTGCTAGTGCACTGTGCACTGTCTTGCTCGAACATGTGAAAGTCCAACTATCTCCATAGATGCGTAAATGTGATTGTTTTGTATGTTTTTATGTGGCTGCAACTGTAAAACTTCAAGAATTTGTCATGAAAGAACCAGATTTTTCACCATCAGAACATGGTAGTAACTAACAGCACCAGTTGAGACTAGCAAGCGTGTACCTGTGACACATTATGACGTCAGCGTTACGTCACGACTAGCAAAAAATATTTAATCAACTGCCACATTTTGTTAAAATATTTCGAATTAGTATTTCTTCAGCTACAACTGGTAAAAATTTTGTGTAAGTTGCATTATTTGAGTGAATTATGAAAAAAACAAAAAGGGGTCCCTTTTTATGAAACACCGTGTAGAGTTACAAATAGCATGGCAAAATGAGATGGCACAGTAAAGGGAAATCCATTAACTAGAGAGCACATGATCAGAAATAGACTAGACATATTTCACAGGGCGACCATTCTTCTGGCACTGGCAATACCCTGACATCTATCTCCCTCCCTGACTCCTTATACATAGCATCCTTTAACCATGCTGCAGTAAAATACGTCATACATATAAACAATGCAACAAGCAAACTGTAGCAGTACCAGCAGCACAATAACATACTGAACACAATGCACCAAAAATAATAATCCGTTAAAAATATGATGATACCACTATGCCGCTGAACATTGGTGATGCTGCAAACATGAAATCCAGTCAAGATTTTATCACAACAGTTCTCCAACTTCTGCTCAATTCTCGTACATCTCCCAGACAAACGTTAAGTTCTCATATATTTCTAGGATTTTCCCAAGAACTGGTCACCCCAAACTCTCTGCCACACTTGGCCAGTGAGCTTATCAGCAAGTAGAGATGCACTGATAAACCACTGGCTGATTATTGGCACATAACAATCTGTTAATCATCAGCTAATAATCCGTGCATCTCTAATTAACACCCTGTCCCAGTATGAATTCATTGCTGTAAACAGCCAAATAATGACTAGTCATTTACGTCAGGTTTCTTACTCATGTTGACTGTTGCATGCCAAAAATTATTAAAATCGGCCAATGTTTCATGCAGTTATTCCAAAAAATAACACTGGCACAGTTTTTAAGACACACAGGGGCGTCGCCACAGGGTGAACAAAAACACACTTTTGCCACAGGTTATTCATGAAATTGCTCCAAGTCTGGCGAGTTTTTAGAAGGGGAGGTAAAGGAAAAGCATCCATCAGGTTTGAAGCTTGACTTGCCAGTCATATCCATACGTTGACTTCAAAGCGTGATCGTCTTAGAATTTGTTTTCATATTCAGGGCCCCTTTGACCAAACCATGGGCTCTGCCCCTAGACCCCATCTGGGGCTCCTCCCCAGACCACCATCACAGGCTCACGCTCCATGCTCATCATTTGTTTCCACCACACAATACATTTTTGACCTGGCAACACCTCTAGGGACACGGTTATAAATCATGCTCACCAGCAAGTAGAGATGCAATGAAAAAGAACTAGCTGATTATCAGTGAATAGCTACTGGTCAATCCGGGCACCTCTAATGCAGAATGCACTGATGGAATCAGAGAGCATCGAGCTTCTTGCGTGTGGTAACCTCGACCGTGACACGTCCACAGACCTCTGGACCGGCGGTCGTTCCACCGGCAGATGAGGAACGTTTGTCACGGCTCATGAGTGGCAGCTGGTAGATCACTGCTGCCGTGGTGTCCGGAGTCACGTCAGACTTGTCGCAGGTCGCCAGCCCGAGGAACTCGTCAAAGCCGAGCGTGTTGTGATGCCACACCTGCGTACATACACACAGCAACAACACTGTGGTACAAGTGCTGTCAATCTTATTCCATGACCTTCTTTGTCTTCCTATCTCCTCTCAATGCAGTGTCTGCAGTATTGTATCCGCCAATAACCTCAATCCGATCAAGTGCGATGACTGAAACGCATCTCGCGTCTGTTTTTCACATGCACCCATCACACATAAAACACATCGTTGATCACAGTCGTAAAATGACTACGTTTCAACAAGGTCTAGCATGCATTATTCCTTGTGTCAGGATCGCCCATTTTTCTTTCAGTTAGTGCGCATGCACTTGCATTTTTCGTCAACTGTGACCAGTCAACTGTGACCAGTTGACAGTGGCGTCCGGTCTATATGACGGTCCTCTTTTCACGCCTGCAGTGTCTGCTAGTCGTGCCAGTCGACGTGCTGTTTTTGGCTGTCTGTCCATTGGCCCAGTTACGCCACGCAAACGTGACCTGAACAGTGAACACATGTGCTGTTCGATGCTACTGAGCATGCGTGGGAACTTTACTTGACCAAGAGATGACAACGGAAGGTCATTACCTGCTGAGCACTCAGACAGTCAAGACGTCATGCTCTGTACATTAGCGAGTAGTCAATGTTTGACACAAGACATATGTGAAACGAAAAACTACGTTGTACTCGTGTGTTGTACAAACAAACCTATGGTTTCGAACAACTTCTGAATGAACGCTTTCCTGCACGACTACGACTACACAACACACGTCTGCAAGTCAGATGGCGTGTGATTCCGTCAATGCAGAACGTGGCAGGGAGTTCATCGTCACCACCCGACTTCCATCTTCCAGCAGGTGGCAAGTGGCAGCCGTCTAACTACCACATTTCATCGTCCATCGTCATCTTCCGTCTTCTGTCCGCCATCCTCTGGCTTCCACCTCACATCACCGGCCAGCTACAGGACAGTTGCATGTTACTTTTTGTTTGCTGCTGCACGTCTACGTTTTAGTTCCAGTCCCCTAGACAATAGCCAGTATACTGTTGTCAAACTGCAACCGGTTTTATTGTGCAAGTGCAACAAAAGCCACAAAACAAAAATGTAACACTTGACACACTCACATAACACACTTTAGACCAGGACAAAACACATTCATATATGAAGTTTCTTACAAAAAGCTTTTAAGTTTCAACAAAAGTGATGAGAGATCTCAAACCTCTACCCTTCTTTTAAAAAATAAAAATTTATAAATATCAGGCAATCAGACAGAATGCTTTACCTCCAGAGTGATTGGTTTGACCTTGGGTGCTCTGCGGTAAAACACCACTGCCGTGTTCCACTCCGGTTGAGAGGATTTCTTGATCGACGTCTGGACTTTGTTGCGCTCACAAGCGATGATGCAGTACGCGTTCACATCTGTGCATTCATCCAACAAACACATGAATCAATTGAGTCATACTCACTACAGTGTGGCTTTTGATTATCAAGCTTCATCTCCTAACGTGTACAAGAAAAGCCCTGCTAATGCAAACAGGAATGCACAACAGCGATGCATGTTTGAAAGCCCAGTAAAACAAAGTCTAAGTCGAAATCAGCCAGTTAGGTCAACTGACATTTAACTTACAAATAGTTGCTTCAAAAACGTGTAATTAGTTAACCGGCTAATTAACAGCTTATTAGCCAATTGCTTAGAAACCATAAGCCAGCGCTGAGTTATAGATAGACTGAATTACCAGCAGATCGTTCCTTCCTGTGAAGACCCTCGGCTTTGACCAGTTTGATGGACGTGACACAGCGCGGGTAGCGACAAGGTCCACAGCAAGTGAGGCAGGCACACAGGCAGCACGGCAGTGGAGGCTTGTCACGAACCAACTGCCTGTAGACAACAACAACAACAACAACATAGCAAAAAACTGCACTAAAAGGATTGATTCTGGATGGAAGAGCAAGATCAACAATTCTTCTACAATGGAATCTGAGCTTTGGAGAAACGCTGGACCAAGCGCACTTCAGTTGCAGGACACTTTATCAAAAAGTGACAAATCATATGTACATATCTGTTAATTACCACTGCAGAAAATTAACAATTAACTAATCAAATCGATTAATTTTTCAATTGATTAAAATTCAGTTAAAATTTTAGACTTCTTAACACCATATAATAATCGATAATCGATGACATAGCACATGGTGGCTTGATGGCTCAGCAGTTAGAGCGTTTGATATGAGATCGAAAGGTCCATGGTTCAATTCGCAGCCGGTGCACTACCAAGTAACAACTGTGGCCTGTGTAGTTGCAAGTGGTTGGTGTCGACTCGTAACTTTCAGGTTGCGGTTTGATTCTCACTGCCGGTCATTTGCAAGCAACCTTGAGCAAGTTGCTAACCTACTTTGTGCCCAGGTCAACTCAGCCTCCTACCCTCTGTGGGATGGGAAATGAGTAGTAGATTATAGGCTACAAGGTGAAGGCCGAGTGTGGCTGATTGGGGCGGTGGTATGTCTGCTAGCTGCAAACAGTGAGTCCAATTGTTCACTTAGGCAGATAGTGGATTGCCGCATACTGCGCTGCGGTATCATTAGCTCATGCCAATCAGCTGCCACTTCCAATATTGTAAAGCACTTCTGGCCACGAGTCCATCTCATGTAAGAAGTGCTATAGCAAGTACCGGACTTTACCTTTACACATGATCAAGATTTTTACTGATAAAATCAATCAGTTTAACTGTCTGACCAATGAAACAAAAACTTATCGCAGCCTTCCGTTTGTGCATGAACTAAGCTTTATTCTGTTAAAAAAAACTTCAGTTTTTGGATGGTGGCATGATGCTCAGTTATGCTAGCAACATACAAAAAAAATTATCGATTTTTTTTTCTTTTCAAAAGTGCAATTTGTCAGTTAGTTGCAATGTGTTTATTTACGACTGTGTCATATATGATAAAACAAGAACTTTGACTACCCAGTTTGTGTAGACAACTGCACAATCATCATGACTTCTTCAATTAACTAAATGTGCAGTTTTCGCAGTCTTTCTTGACTAGAAAAATTGATCAAAATAAATCAATAACTTCCGTTAATTTTTTGGAAATTAATCAATCAAAATTTTTTAATCAGCAGCAGCCCTACTTTTTACGTGCGAAAGCAGCTACTGCTTTAGTGCATCTTAGCCATCGCAATTCTGTCTGTCTGTCCGTCTGTCCATCTGTCTGTCCGTCACAGGGGTGGATCAGTCAAAAACGGTGCAAGCTAGAATCACCAAATCTAGTTTCAGAAACTGTAAAGCTTTTCCATAAACTCGAAGGGGGTCACCCCAAACGAGGGCACTAAATGAGACGGGGGTGGGCAGTAACGGTGTGAAATAGAGCCCAGGTTACTATTAATCACTAATATGAAGTCGTACACTGGCTCTCAATTGGTGCCGAATTCAATGACCTTGAGTGACCCTGAACGCCAAAATAGGGGGGTTTATGGATTTTTTATTTGTATATTAACTTAGCGTGAACACCCCAATTTTCAGCTAAGCTACTGAACCGGAACTGCTATAGGCTTTCGTGCATCTCGTGAGCATTAGCTCAAATTTCTTGTAATCAGTCATGTCAGCTACAATCTTACTGAAGAGCCTTCGTACACCCTACATTTTAGCTGCAAGACACTCAATCACGCAATCATGCAAGACATCAATCAAGCCAGCTCATACTTCATGCGGATGTTGTGGCCGGCGTAGCAGCGTATCAGAAACTGTCCCTCAAGTCCTGGCTCAAACGTGCACACAAACAAAACGTAGCGACCAGCGGTGAAAGTCTCACGCCAGAAGACGGTGCGACTGTTGCGATAAACCGACGAGCCAACCTTGGTCTGCATTGCATGTACGCGATATTGACGATTCTCTTCCACCTAAACATTCACAATGCAGCACATGCACACACTGTTTTAATGAACATTATCTAGGTAAACTCAGTTCAGACAGTTTATCCCATATCGTGAAATGCATATTTTCCTCACGGTTAAATAGCCGGTACATGTAAAATTTCAGCTAAATTTGAGGAAATCTACAAACATGCACTGAATAGTGAATACATACAGCAATGCGCAGGTACATGTTCACGCAAAATTTCATCACGCTAAGTGCAGTGGTTCGTGAGTTATCATGCTGACAGAGAAAAGGAAAAAGAGCAAAAAAACTTAAGAGACAATGGCAGAGATAATACTGCTGTACGTTGCTTCGAAGGGAAATAACTATCTGCTGCTGCTGCTGCTGCTGTTACTAATACTGACAGTCCATCTAGTAACCCTCAAAGCCTCAGATGACATGTAAATCATGCAATGCTAAAAAAATTTTTTCAACAATAAAATGAGAAAAAAGTGAGAAAGTTCAACTGCAAATGTTCTCAATGACCTTGAGAACGGTGCATCCGATGCTGAGGTTGTCAGTGCCGGGCGCACGAGAAGACTTCTGCGACAACTCAAACATCACCTCGTCACTCTCCTCACTCACCGTGAACACGTACTACACAGAAACACACATATACATGGGTGGCTTGGTGGCGTGTCAGACTCACAATCAAGAGGTTGTGGGTTCAAGTCCCAGTCAGGTTGCTATCAAATGGTTACTACTTGGATGTGGACAGGTAAACCATCTCGGTATATAACCAACACCAACGTCATCTCAGCCTTCTGCCCTTCTGGGATAGTTAAATCAAGTTCTGGCCTGTCTGGTTGGCGTTAAGATGGTGTGCATTCTCCTGTCGAGTGGCAGGTAACACTTTGTGATCCTATATGGCACGTGACGCTTCACAGGACTGAGATGCGTTTCCCATAAACAGCTAAACTCCACACATGCACGAACCCAACTAAAACAATAATACTCCAGTCTATGTCTATTTGTCCCAATAACTCCAATTCTCTTTAACCAGCTCATTCTTTTCCACATTACAATAAATTATTACAATAAACATTATTACAATATTACGGTATTACAATAAACAGTTTGAGATTTGGGCATTACTGCTGCAGTAGTTTTTAATGGCTGAATGCCACAATCAGCTGCAATCAGTTCCCAAATTGACTGTAGAAAGTTTTTGCAACTGATAATTAATAGGACTAGATCGATAAATCTAGCAATAAGTTAACCAAAAAATGAATAAAGCAACAAATAAATCAACAAGAAACAAATAAACCAATCAGTGAATGAATAAATCAGCAAATTCAATAGATAAATCAATCAGTTGCATCATATCAACATCAGACCTGTGGGTTGTTGAAGAATGTAGCGAGATGGTTTGAGCAACCTCCAGCACGGAACGGTTTCATCCACTCGCCGTGGAACGTGGTGTCATGCCAGCGCTTCTGGAAGCTGAAAACCGAAGTGTTGACTCGATGACAGATCGACAGAGAGCCAAAGTGTTTGCAGAAGTCAACAAACGTCATCCTTCATGTCCAATAACGGACACACAAAACAATTGATGTCAAACAGTGAGAAAAAGAAGACAATCTGAGATAGACACATAAATTTATTGCATCATATTTTGTGTGGGTGCTCATTCCCTATCAGGTGCTATCAGCTGGCAAGAGTTAATCCCAATGTAGCAAATAAGTCGACCAGATGGCCAGCTAAATTTAACAGCCATGGCTTTTAACCAACTGGATCAGCATGCCAGCAGTCCCTGAACTTGAAAGACAAGGGGAGCATATGATGAGATATAAAAAAATTTAACCTGCATTTGTAAGCCATATAAAAGTTAGTCTTGAAAGCTACTTTGTAACCGTAAAAATGCATTATAGCCACATCAAAATAATTCACTGAGATTGTTCATGATGGTGACACATTTTTAATATCCTGTCATCACTCATGTTTTTGTAGAAATTTCTTACAATTTTTCTCACTCAGTCCATTACATTGCATTGTAACCAGAAAGTGAAGAATAAAAAAACTAAAAATGCTGATAAGCTCAACAGTCCAATAACCATGGAATGTGTGAATGAAATCTGGATAATACAAGTAATCCGTTACGGAAAAAAATGTGAAAGTCATCTTGGACCAAGCAGGTGACACATCAAACAATCAGTTAACCATCCACGCAACATATAGCATAATTCCATTTTATAACATACCGGGTGGCATTAAAAAACGTCCCAAACTTTGCATAACTATAACAGCGCGTAAACTTTACGGAGACAAATTTCCTTCTGTACATTTGTAGACCAATATGTTCTCTTACTTGCTTATAAATTTCACTCATGACACTACTGGATGGGGCTTAATGAGGTACCGGTAAGGAGAGTTAAAAATCCAATTATATAAAGAGAGCGTTCCATCACAAAGCATTAAAGCAACTCAAAAATTTTTTCGACACAACACGCCCGATATGTCAGCTCACAGGAATGAAAACTGCATTCAACAGATTTGAATTTACTACATTACTCAGTTTGGGATACCTTGCAACAACTTGTCTGTGAAGGAAAGCGTGAGCTGTATGCGAACTTCAAAGATCTTCAAAATGTTATCACAGACAAATAGCATGACGTCAACATCAGACGGCCAAAATCAGAAAAGCCATAGAGCAGTGGAAAAAAGTGTCTTGATAGCGTCATTGGCAAAGGAGAATAAAGGACCGATTCGACATTTTTTTGCTGATCAGTTGCTGATGATTCGGCCTAGTGTGGTTTTGGCATAACCTGCTTACGAGTGGCAACGCAAATGATGAACCGCTTGCAAAAATTGCTTCATGGCGTGTAACACTATTTTGTTTGTATCACAGCTAATACAAAAGTGTTTTAAGCGAAAATTCCTGCACATATTCGCTGATGCTTGGTCATTACAAAAATGCTTTTTGCGTTGATTCACTTTGACCATTCAGCTGAATAACGTATGTGAGTGTTCAGGACGGTTTTTTTTGCGCCACCCGGTATTTCCATTTCGCTTGAATTCTCTTCATTAAATAACGTTTTGTCCACGTTAATGTTTGTAGTTACATCTGTCAACTGAATAGCATGGTAGGTTTGTTGGCAAAAAAGCGGCTAACCAAAATTCTCCATCATTGTCAAAGGTGAGACCGATCTTATCACGATCACTTTTCACAATCTTCTGCCACTCGTCAGAACTACATGACAAACATAAACACACAAACATACAGAGACACAGAAAGAGAAAGAGAGAGATGGACAATGATGGACACATGCACAAACACACAGACACAAACAGAAAAACAAACAAACATGGTCACTGAGCATTTTTACGATTTTTACTAGGGTTGTACCAAATAGTAGATTTTACTCTTTGACCGAATAAGAATAATTTATGATATTATTTGGCCGAATATAAATTGAATACGAATAGTTGACCCAAGTTAAAACACAATGTGCAGTGCCCTGGTTTCATTGCAGTGCAGTGAAAAATTACCAAACTGAACATTTTGTGATTTGTATCCATGTTAAATGAATGCCACTAACAAAGACTGCTGACACTAACGAAACATAACAGTGATTTAAAACAGACTCCTGAGAGTGAGAAAACTAAACAGTTAAGGAAATGCCACAAAGCATCACTTTTCCATGGGCATTATGCTGCTGAGACAGCAACTGTCTAAGGCTAAATGCAGGAACAACGAGTGGCGACCCATTGCTTATTATTCGTATTCGGCCTATTTTAGCACAACTATTCGGCCGAATACGAATACAATATTCGGCCCACTATTCTGACCAAATAGAATACGAATAAAATATTCGGTACAGCTCTAACTTTTTACCATTAGACACTGCCAACAATCAAAATAAACACTAAATGCCCTGTACCTGTACTTTTGGCCACAATTCTTAGCTACAATTCGTTGAAATGATGTACTTATTTCATGTTCACACCATTTTTCATTTTTCGATGCCTTTTTATATTCAAACTGGAAACCCAAACAAAAAACACAGACAAATGGACGACAGCCAATACATGTAGTGTGGTCTGTTAGGATGGTCATACATTTAATTTATTCATTAATTCACATTATTCACCTGTCACTGAAGGCCCCTGTCCACTCGCTCTCACCCCACGGATTGCGCAGTCGAATCATCGCAAGTTTCTCCCGATTGAACAGATTGAAAATTCCTGTCCCGGCCAAGTGCACCTTGCGGACTGCGGTGACCGAGTAGGCGTGGCCTTTCACAAGTCCCACCTCAGTCGGCTGCTCCATGTCACTCGCAGTTTGTGCCTGATAATCAGTACAGTCACCTTTGCATTCAATGCAATCTTCTAAACTCTACACACAACACTTCTGATTTCTGCCAAACTAGCCAATATTTCTGCAATCAACTTTTTGAGTAAAGATGTACGCAAAAGCTGGCATAAAAAGCTGTTGCAAACATGCCATTCGGCAGAAAACTAAAATTAAAAAAAAACAAAATCTCATGACCAAGATCACAGATCTCAGGCATTACAATACCATAATGAGACTAAGACCCACAACCGATCGACTAGCCTAAACTACACACAGCACGAACACTATTAATAAATAAAAATGGACAAAAAGTTTTCATAGAAAATGTAAAACTATTTTTTAAAAACCACAGGAAGAGCCAACTGACCGTGATGGCAGCACACATCATGCTGTTGTTATCACTGGCGCGACTGAGCCAGTCATAGAAACGCTCACAGCGAGCTTCATCAGTGAGGAACGTCTCCTTAGTCAGGTCCGTGGTCTCCGACACTCCGCCAGTAAAGTCAGCCAGAGCTTCTGATAACTCTCCACCATTCAGTGCCTCATAGCAACCAATCAGCCTGCATCAGACAATCACTCACTCAATCAATCATCTAAATGTGCAAATTTTACAATATGATATAGACAGAATCTAGCAGTGAGCGTTCACTCTAATAACTGAAAGCCTGCGAAAACCCAAAAACCGTCAAATTTAAAAAACCCAGGATTAACCATTCACACCAAAGACCCCAGAAAAGTCAAATTTAACCCAAAAACTGAAAACCAATAAACACAAGAGATTGGGTTAAGCTTTTTAAAATAAAATGGGTTTTTCTCATCTCGGGCACTGTGCAATGTACAGCTAAGCAAACGACAGCATATGGGGTCACTAAACACTAGTTTAAACTTCAATTACAATTCTATAACACTAATGCTTGCATGAGGCTTGGCAGTCTAATGGTAGCACATCAGTCTCGTGATCACAAGGTTACTGATTCAACTCTTGCCTGGTTCACTGCCAGGTAACAAAGTTGGTGGCGTAGCATAGTGGTTAGAACGTCGGTCCTGGCCGGCGAACTTTCCCTATCCTGTGCTAGACTGATGGATGGCCGTGTGACCACTTTGTGGGTAAAGCGTCCGCTATCAGTCAAGCAACAAGGCCAACTCAACCTGCCATCCCTCCGGAGTCGGTTAAATGAGTAGTAACCCATTATATGGGTTACGGAAGGTGGGGACCTTTGTACAGCTGACTGGGGCTGCTTGGCCGGCCGCTGTGCCAGCCTGTGTCTGCAGGCTGCACGCAGTGGCTGTGCGACTGACGCTTCTGGTTAGTGACGAAAAGCACATTAGAGGTGTGTATACGCGACGATGCGCTATACAAATTACAACCTTTTTTACCTTTAACAACCCTGGGAAAGTTGTTCACATGTTCACACACGTGCCTTTGACACCAAGCAGTATAACTTGGTATCGGCCTCAGGTTACGCCGGTATATGGAAAACGACTGAGGACTGTTTGCACTCACTGCCATGAAAACATAGATGAGCACTGCTCGTATCGATCACAAGGCTGCGAGAGAGAGTATAGATGGCAATTTCAATCTTAACACATTTGCTAAGTTAAAACTGAAATTGCTGTTAACACTATAAACAATGAAGGCAACATGAGCATACTTTGCGTAAGCCTTCTCCAACAGGGCGCTCCAGAACTCATTCTTGTCCGGTGAATGGAGATAGATAAGTTTACCAGCACGTGTTGGCAGATAGTCATCAATTACCACGTCAACCCAGGCTCCGTAGCGCCAAAACCGGAAATGAAAGATTCCCGGATGAAACTTTCCACTTTTCCAGTCTTGCTCCTCAGCATCAACTATCACCTGCAGCACAAGTCCACTCAAGCATTAAATTTGACGATAACATTCATAACTAAAATCATCTGGAAAGCACACACCTCTGCCGGCTGAGATCTGGATCCAGAAATCCTGGAGCTAAATCATGATCCAGACATCCAGCAAAACGTACATTCCATCCCTTCACAAATTTCATCAAAATCCATTCAAACTTTCTCAGAAATGTTGTGGTTTATTTTATGAAACTTGGACATGTCTCCAAAAGTAAACACTGAAAATTTTTTGGGGTAGAACTACCCCTGAACACAGAATTTCTTTCTGCCATCCAACCAACAGTGTCTAATGTCTATGCAATAATTAACAACAATAGTAATGACGATGGTAATTTTTTGTGCAGCCTTTCAGAGGTACCTATAAAGCACATCTTCTGAACAGTGTCAATGATGTATTTATTATTTACTTCTGCATTTATACTCGCTTATATATTTACTAACTTACCTAGCACTTTACCAAAGACATGCAGAAATAAACACCTGTGTCCAGACAGACTTGTGCAAGGCAAGACATGAGCAAGCAGCAACCAACCAACAGTTGCCAAGCTCTCCTTGTATCAAGTCATGACTGCTCACACCTTCGGTGAACAGATGAGGCTCTGCACAGATCTCCTGACACAGCAAACACAACATACACCTTCAAAACAAAAAGGCAAACTATCCATAGTAGCAGCACCCTCTCACAGCTCTGTGACCCTAGGGGTCAGTGCTCATCTATGTTTCGAAATCCTTATATTAAGCCAGCAGCGAGAGCAAACGCAACTCAATTACATGAGCCAGACCTTTTCCATTACCTTCCCAGCAGTTAACTGCTCGCTGTCAGAAGCAAATGTGCTCGAACAACTTGCCCAGGTGTGCTATATGGTGGAGTACCGGCTGGAAGTCAAACCAGCAAACCTTGCAATCACTAAACCGACATGCTACCATTCGACTCGTCATCATTTCACAGCTGGTGAAGATCATAGCATCACCCGTGAGTGTCCATGTGAGATGGCTCATCTCAAGCCACCTGCTACTACTAATACTATTCACATACATAGTACACTGTGTCCCCCCCAAAAACGTCCCACTTTGTCATTGTCTGTCTAATGCAATGCTATGCATAGTGTCGGCTGTATGAAATTGCTATTAACACTATATATCATATTTTCAAATATCATATATAGATATATATCTATGATATACGTAGTCATCAATTACCACGTCAACCCAGGCTCCACAGCGCCAAAACCGGAAATGAAAGATTTCCGGATGTCGTCTTCATTGTTTATAGTGTTAATAGCTACGTTCCCTTCCCCTTTCCCTTCTTTTTCCCCTTCCTGTTTTCCTTCCCCTATCCCTTCCCTTTTCCTTCTCCCTCCCCT
>Ga0209367_1003174_pt1 | contig 22207 bp, 16 predicted proteins | sample WorMetLIZISLAND2_FD_187412 | JGI IMG/M metagenome (GOLD analysis project Ga0209367, IMG submission 187412) | Marine gutless worms symbiont microbial communities from Max Planck institute for Marine Microbiology, Germany - Olavius geniculatus... ... | reverse complement strand
TCACAGCAAATGTCAGCTAATTTTCAAAGCCTCAGAGAATAGCCGTTGCTTGAAGGCAGCCTTGGAGGTCGTTCTGTAAATCGACTCATATGCACACTGATCACTATATATATATATATATATATATACAACAAAATTATTTGCTCTTTAAGTGCTTACAGTTTGGTTATGAAATAAGACCACAATGAAAAGTTTTCAAATGTTTTGAAAAAAACTGAGAACCCACGTTTATGCAAAATCGGAAAAAATAGCATAACTGCTATTTAGTGACGTCAATTATAAAAACTGCTTATTACTTAAGCAGTAAGCACTAAATACGATTAGTCAAGTTTAGTAGAAATAGTGTAAAAATTAAAAACAATCAACAGATCATTTGCCGAAAATTGACTGCAATTATTTAGCTATAACAAAGTAAATAATCATTTGCAATAATAAAGATCAGTAGTATCGGTAAGCTGCTTACTTGGCCATCCAGTACATAATGGACCCATCAGATCCGCCACTTGCAAACAGGCATTCATGTATGGGGTGCCACGCCAGTGCTGCAAACACAAAGTCTGCGATACACCAACTGTATCTGTAACATTATTATAATGTGAGAAGGTTCATGCTATGCCCTCCCAGTATCTGCTAAAATGGTTTCTGGCACAGAAAACGCCATGACTGAAAAGGGAGATCAGTAAATAGCAATAGCGTTCTCGATGATATACCGCAAAAAAACCAGCACCAGACATATACACCATGTCCCAAAATTAGCGACACTCCTTACTTCAAACACACCTAATTTCATTTGTAGTTCATGGATTTCAACGAAATATCGTACACTGCACTACCTTAACATTACTTACCGTCACACCTAGTACGACATCCGTACCTTACAGTGTATGCTCAGTGTACTGCTATAATGACGTCAGAGTTCGTATACAGTAGGGTTGCGACGTTACTTTCAATACGTTGTTATTGACAGGGCGACCAAGCAGTGTATAAGAGCCTTGCATCAAGACCAATGGAGACCACACAGAGCACAAACATTAAAGACTAGTTCAGAATAACTGTCTCCATAAACGATACAAATTTTGTAGAAAAAATCGGTTCAGGTATTAACAATTTTACACTAACTTATCTGTAGCAGTGCCGCTAATATGGGACACAGTGTACATAGTATGTAGCTGTCTGAATTCTTTGTCTCAGCCCACCCACTTTCTGGCTCCTTTTACCAATTTCAACATAATCTATTTTTCGAAACCTTTTCATGCAAAGCTGGTCCGATGGCCACTAACTCAATTAACATATGCCTTCTGGAAAAACTTGAACACCCAGTATTTAAAATTTAAACTCTCCACGCAGCCTTTGATTCATTTTTCGGCTTGGACCACATTGCAGCCCATTCAAGACCCAACCTGGCCCAGTCTACTCACCTATATTGCATATGTACACAATACGCATATGTCTGGTCATTACAGCATATAAAAACCAAAAATAAAAGAACCAGCACCATATTCTGTCACGGATGTTAGACCTTGGCCTTGGTGGCCTGGCCTTAAGGACTAAAATTGGCGGCCTTGGCCTTGACACTCAAGGCTTTGGCCTTAAATGGCTGAAACCAAAAAAGAGTTACTGTGTCTAAGCACTAAGTGAATTTGTTAGCTATAGTTATTGCTAATATTCTCACAATCTTTACTTCCTGTTCCTGTGCCCATGAATGAAAGCGGAATTAACCTGTTTAATTTTATGCCGAAACGTAGTTAAAGTAGTTATGTGCCATCTCAGTTTGGGGTCGGTATTATTGTTTTTCTGGTTAAAGACAAGAATGAAGAAGTTTGCAGTTCAGATAACTGTAGAGGCGATATAATCAATCCTCTTATGTTCAGAGTTTTTCAGCAGTGTCTATGGCCAAGTTTAAGCATTTTCTGTACAGTAATAAACTTCAGATGAGATTTAAGAAAATTTTTTTGAATGTTTTCGCATGAAAGTATTTGATGTTTTCTAGGAGAGAGCCATGTTTGATGCTTTTGCTCAGTGACGCGCAATATGATATTTAGATTAAGCTGAATGTTGATGCAAATATAAATATTTTTGTGCTTTATTGCAACACAACTGAGGCTAGAGATTTAACAAGTAATTTGAGCAAAGCTCACGAGACGCGCGAAAGCCTATAGCAGTTCCGGTTCACCCATCGCAGTACTAACCGGGCCCGGCGTAGAGTAACTTCGTTTCAGTCGAAACGCGTTACCAACTACGCCACGCCACCAACGCCAGTACCGTGGCGCCACCTTGTGAATGATATAGACTTGCGCAGCCCAAAATCTTTGAAGTCTTTGACGCCCGCGTGCTCCAGGCTCCATGAATCTAGGAGATCGGGACCTAGACTGCTGAAATCTACGTTCAATGCTGAAAATTTCATACGCAGGTTGTCTTGGTCTAACTCCAGCCATTTTGTCGCAATTCAGTATTGAAATGTGAGCAGCATCCAAATATTGCGAAAAATTCACTAAAAACCCCTTTTGGGAAGGTTCAAGGTCATTCAAGGTCATCGACGTTGATAATTCAAAAAAGCCTGTCACCAGTGCTTGTTATGATAAGCCGCATGTCTGTGCCTATCTGCAACCATGTTCACGCTACACGTGATAACTGCGGTAAAATAACCACTTTTTAGGGGGGTAGCTGTCTTTGACGCCCGCCTGCGCCGGCCTCTTTGAACCTAGGGGGTCGGGACTTAAACTGCTAAAATCTACGTTTCACACGCAGGTTGTCTTGGTCTATCTCCAGCCATTTAGTCGCAATTCAGTGTTGAAATGTGCGCTGCATCCAAAAAGTGCGAAAAATTCATTAAAAACTTCTCTTTGAGGGGTTCAAGGTCATCGATGTTCATGAATCCAAAAAGCCTGTCACCAGTGCTTGTTATGTTAAGCAGCATGTATGTACCTATCTGCAACCGTTTTCACATTATTCGAGCCAATAACGGCAAAATGATGTCTTTTTAAGGGGGTACCCCTCTTCGACGCCCTCGTTTGAAAGGAACCTTTGCACCCAGTGGCACGAAATTTTGTCACGGCAAACTAGAGACCTTGGGGCAGCCCACAGTGAAGATTTTGTGATCCTAGCTTGCACCGTTTTGATACAGCTCATGAGTGTGACAGACAGACAGATGGACAGACAGACAGACAGACGCCCAGACGATGGCTAAGATGCGCGAAGCATTCTGCTTTTGCGCGTAAAAATTCATGAAATGCCTGAAAGTGAGTTTAAAGTTTAAAACACATGTTTTAAAAGTATGCTATACATTTAGTCTTGGCCTCAGCTTTCAATGCTGTGGCCTTGGAAATACTGTGCGACCTTGGCCTTGAATGCTTTGACCTTGACCTTGCACCCGTTAACATCCCTGTATTCTGTACAAAAGTTATGAAAACATCGCTCCTTTATTGCAACATATCTGAAGGAAATTAGTCTGAACTGCAATTATATATGTATACCCACCGGTGGCTTCTTTCTTGTGGCCTCGGAACGCAATGACTTCGTCCTTCATGTTGCGCACATCAAACAGCTTGATGAGGTGATCCCTCGATGCAGTCAGCAGCCAATTGCCATTACGATTCCACTTCACGTCCATCACGGTGTGCTTGTGTGCATGACTGTCAACCGTACAATGGCTACGGATCAGAGATCTCAACCCTCCACCGTAAACGGTGACTTAATAGCATGCATGAGTTACCATAGCAATCTGTTTGTGTATCTACTGTATCTAGACTAATGCTGCCACCTAACAAATACAACTGATACAAAAAAAATTCCTGGATCAGCACCAGAATCCATATAAACAGCAAGGTCTTGATCAATTATTCCTGGGCTATGCCCTATCCCACCAAGTTTCATCAAAATCCATTCATAACATTGCAAGTAAACTGACTGACAAAAAGACAAAAAGGCAGACCAAAAAAAGATACTGCGATTCTTCAATATTGTGAATCAGGTGTGCGTAAAATTTTGTACAATACATAACAGCATGGTTCCTACTACTCTGCAGAATTCATTTTCCCCGACTTTTCCCCAACTTTCCAAGAGAAAATAAATCGTTTTCCCTGACTAATTTGTTCACGCGAAATATAAATGTTAGCTTTCAATCGCACTAGAAACAAAGGCAGCGGAACAAATTTAAAATTGGGAGATACACGTAATTTTCAAAAAAATTTTTGAACTGTTTTATGCAGTCTGCGTAAAACAGTTCAAAATTTGTTCTGCATCATTGTTAACTTTTGCACCTTGGTACCTTAATTTTTCCCTGACCATCTCATTTTTCCCTGACTTTGAAACGTAAAATCCCCTGACTTTTTCAGATTTTTCCCTGACTTTCCCTCACTTGCTTAAAATTCTCTGACTTTCCCTGACCGTAGGAACCATGTAATAATGAAAAAAAGGTTAAAAAATTATTACTGCATTTGATCTTCCTTTGGCAAAGGTAATTATTTGAACTGATATTGCTGACGGGTCCGGAGTGTAAATATTCAGCCTGCAAATATCCTGCTACATCAGCCTCCAAAAGCTCTTTGTAAGATCATTAGTTGACCGAAACAATACCTTATAATTGACTATTTAAATGGTTCTGCAATGTATGCATTACGTAAATTCTAACTAAGTACAAAAGTCAGTGACACAATATATGAGAACATGGTTTATTCAACTGAACAAAAGAACCGGCAAATGTAAAACAATGCTAATTCTTATCAGCGGCGTACATAGTAGCTAGACTGGCTCCAGATCGTGGGTCCCACAACTTGACAGGCTGCTGCGTGTCCTTACTGCCGGAAGCCACAAGACTTTTATGTGGATGCCAGTCAACACACTTGACATCAGCTCCATGGCCTAAAACAGCAGTCATAACACAAAACTACTGACACTTCAAGATATACGGTAAAGCCAGTAACACACTATGAAAAAAAATTATTAATTAGAAGTGCTGCATTAACCATTCTGATTCTTACAAACATGTATACATTCTTCTGTTAGCTAGCGGTTAGGATTAGTATGTCACCATCTCTGTCGGATATAATGAGCAGTATACAGCTTATCACATTACAATACATGCCTCCATCTCTTTGACTGCACTCCACTGCTTTACAACACTGTGACATAGCAGTCCACTGTTCTTTCTGATAGTCACGATACGGTCAAATCACAAATCTGACATGCAGACACTCCGCGTATCATCTGACATTTTTGGCAAACATAAACTAAGAAACTATCGACTACTGTGTGTGACTGGCCTCAAACCTAACAGACTCCACTGGTGTACTTCTAGACTCTAAAAGTCGGAGTTCCAGCACAAGTTCAGTGCCGAGTGATTATTCTTACACGCAATTCACACAGAAGACTGACAGAACAGGCAAAATGTCACTTTTTCACCTAAAAAGCTCGAATCAAATTCATTTCATGGAGATTTAACGAACACTAACTGTACACAAGAGTAGTACGACTTACCACTAGTTACACTGTGCACATCAATAGCTACTCTTAGGTCAAGCTAGGTTAGTACAGAGATGGAAGACTGTTCAAAGGTGTATCACCTTGCTATTTAACCAGAGCTGTCAAATTAACGTGTTAATTAATGCATTAATGCATCAATAAATTCAATGCACGTTAAAAAAATTAACACGTGCTAAAAAAATTAATGCACATGCGTAAATTTATTTAGCTTACTAAATTCTGTGAAGCAAAAGTTCCAATATTCCGCTAAACTGATAATCGAATGAATTCAAGTAACTAAACTGTAGTTGCCGTTCCATCACTACTGTAAATAAATATTATTTAGATGACACGCTAATAGATTTCTATGCTAGCGGTGACGTCAGTTATTGTTGAAAAATGTGTTTCTAGTTGCTTTCTAACTTTCTATATTCTACAGGCGGGGCACCCCAAACATCGCGGGGCCCGCCCGGGGTAACTCCCTCCCACTATCCCTTTCGATTGGCCTGGGTGCATTAACAATGCATTAATTAATGCGTTAAAAAAATTAACGCAGTGCGTTAAAAAACGTGCATCCACTTTGTATCTTACCTCGAAGAATTTTTTCTTCATAACACCGAACAAAGTCCCAGATGCGAACAGTGCCATCATCCGAACATGAGGCAAATTTTTGATCAGTGGGACAGAAGCTGCAAATAGCCCACAAATTCAAACGTGAAAAGCATACATCAGAAACTCCGTGTTACAGAATTCATAATTTCTCACTCACTAATAACACGACGCCTGGTGTTTGTTGACGTAACTGACTAAAGATATAAGTGTTATAAGTGATGGCTTAACTGGCCAACTTTACTGTTTTATTTCAGGTCAGGTCAAATCCTGCAAAAGTGAAACTATCGTGTATTGGGAACTGCTGGAGGTCTTTTGCAGCTGAATGCCTTATCTGAATGAATGAATGAATATGTCAATTTGTACAGCGCCCAATTAGAGAAGACCTCGAAAGCGCTCGCAGCCAAATAAATGTTACAAAATCAACAGTGTCAAAGGACTGGAGAATTAATCCGAGCTAAGTAAAATAGGGCTAAAGTAAAATAACACAACATGGTCAAAATGCAATTCACAAATGATATGGTCAAATGTATGCTTGAAATTATCAAAATTACACTAAAAGTAAATGGAAATGAATTAAGCGTTCATACTGATTGTATTATGTCACATCTCGTCGTAAGAATTTCGGTGTTCAGAAACACTTTGCAGCAACATTCGCATTGAGAATCCGTATCTCTACGAGCAATTTCATGGCACTGTTGGTTGGCCAGCAATTCTCAAAGTTCATTTTTGCTAACCCTGATTGCAAAAACTAATAATATTTTTAAAATTATCCAGTTAGACAAAAATAAAAAATAAATACTGGCTGCATTAATGTATTTCATGTTTTTTATTATTTCACAACACCATGATGATAAATTTCAATACCAATAACAGTGCTAAAATACACATACATCATCAGTCCTGTAAATTTAAACAAGCAATTAACCACTACCACTAATCAGATTCTGATTAGGTCCATCATATTCTAGTCAGTTCGAGGAGACATGTCAAGACTGCAGTACCCTGCTCTGAATAGTGTAGCAATGCATTAAACTGAACTGTCCGTTATAGGCATCAGCTCCTTGCAAACGACTATTCGGTGTTCAACTGTAGTCACACTGGGCAAACTTTCATCACGAGATGCTCAAACATTTAAATTACACCAGTTTTAAAAAACAGCTGTTGTTAAATCGAATGGATGTTAGGTCCTACTATACAGTGTGAGTAGGTTTATGGCGTAGTTAAGAACCTGAATAGCTCTAATCCTACATTGGGCGACTTCACTTTTTGACTTAAGACTTTCGCTGAGCCTTTTCACTGAGCGAAAGCTAAAGCTGAATGCTAAAGTCTGTACTTAGACCAAAGTTCAACTAAACTTTGGGCTAAGTCTACTGACTTAGACCAAAACGATTAAAAATGGCAGAAAAAACAGGTAAACCTAACCTAACCTAATCAACCATTTACGCTTGGACTTGCTTATTAAATTGTGCTGCACACGCAAATAACGTAATTACATAACATCTGACGTCATTGCATATACATTATGGCATTCATTTTTGGTACCAGACTGCTTTAACTTACTCAACTATCTGTACGCATAGGACTGTAAATAGCCGCCATGTTTTCTGTTTTCGCTCAGCTAAAGTCAAAAGTTGAAGTGGATTCAGGCTCAGCAAAAGTTAAGCCCTAAGGGCTAAAGCTATCTCTTCCATCCAAATCGAACCGACTTTAGCCAGGTTATTTCGGCTCAACTTTGGTCTAAGTAGGTACTTTTGGACTCGGCAAATCACTGAGACTTTTGCTGAGTCTAAACTTCAGTCTAAGTAGGCAAGTTCAGGCTCAGCGAAAGTCTAAGTCAGAAAGTGAAGTCGCCCATTGTGATTTTATGTTAATAATTGATCAAATAAAAAGAAGCCTATATGGTATTATGTTACTTTTATTTGCATAATGTACTTTTTCAATTATACAGGCCTATACGGAAGGTTCCTGCACAAGCCTGCATGTCAACTGTAGGTGAATGGGAACGGAAAATGTGCAGGTTATTACTGATATGACACTAAAACACAATTTATAATGGTAAGATTTTAAAGACGAACTATTTTCTACTTCAATAGTTAAAATTTCTACTTCTACTACAGTAAGTTAAGTATTTTTGGCCTACTTCTATTTCTGCTAGGCTAAGCAGATTTTGTGGGCCACTACTTCTACTGCTACAAGTAGAATTTCCGACTACTTAATCGAACACTGGTTAGAACTCAGAAGCACTTAATAATGTCTCATTTTCTTCAGGGTGCAACTCTTGCTTTGCTTCTGCACTTATTATTACCATGCCAAAATGAACTCAAAGGATAAGGTTACCTTGATATGTGCACACACATCGACAGAAAAAAATTGTCTGCTGATAAGAATGGCAATACTACACCGTGACCCAATAAAAAACAGACAAAATTGTTTTTGTCAGCACATCGTCAAATCTCCACAAAATCTGATAATTTTTGGCATAACGATAACCAAGACATAGAATTATGTGAGGTGCACTCGTTGTCCACCTCAACTGATTTATGTCAATGCACTACTGTGTTAAACGTAGATGCTCCAAATTGTTGCATAACACTGAGTTCTTGTCTGCAGTAAAGGTTCTAATGACTTAATTAAGCACATGTGGTTTCTTCAGCAACATTATAAGTATGTACAACAACTCGCTTCCAAACTATCAGAATTTATGCCCAAAGTGTGTCCACTTACACGGACACAAGGGCTTAGATGCGACACCACTGGTTGATAGCAGCATCAACAATCGAATGATCAAACTGCACCCATGCATCGACTGGATGTGTTCTGAGCTCATCAGTCAGCTATTTTGTTGTCTACTACTCTAGACATAAAATATTTAATACTACAAAATTATAAAATCACGCGGCGTCTTCTATCAAACTGACGATGCAAAGATGAGCTATCTGATACTAATAATCCCTGCATAATGTAACAATTTGGTGCATATGCATTTAACGTGGTAGTGCGTTAACACAAATTATGTGAGGTGGAAAATGAATGGACTTCAGATAATTTTATCATCTTAGCCATCTTTGTGCCAAAAATTATCACATTTGGTGGAAATTTGACAAAGTTGTGAAGAAAAAAATGTTTTTTATTGGGACACATTGTACGTGGAAGTTTACACTGCGTACATAAAAATCTCTACAAATGATGCTGCCATGCTACTTATATGAAGTGAGTGGTTAGCTTTCATCTCTGACATGATGGATTATCAATACCAGAAGCTCCTTAGTATACATCAGTAGATTAAACAAAACTATTTTTTAATTTACACTTAACTAAGTCAACAGGACAGTACGTTAAACACTTTAGATGATCTAAATAATTTGAGATAAGCATGGCACAGATGAAATGTTTGAGAGCAAATGCAAACAGCTATGTTTAGCAGTGAAATAACTGTTGGGTGGTTACTTGTTCATACATGAAGTAATCGGGTATTGTCATCCTTACATCTATCAAAGTTCCCTGAAAATCTTACTCAGCAACTGTCTTTGTTGGTCACAAAAAGTTGGAAACATGTCTCTATCAGCATTAAACAGAAGCATCTTAGTGGTAGAGTGAGCGACTTCACTTTCGCTGAGCCTTTTCACTGAGCCAAAGCTAAAGCTGAATGCTAAAGTCTGTACTTAGACCAAAGTTCAACTGAACTTTGGTCTAAGTCTACTGACTTAGACCAAAACGATTAAAAATGGCGGAAAACAGGTAAACTTAACAAGAAATAAATCAACCGGTTACGTTTGGACTTGCTATTTAATTGTGCCGTGCACGCAAAAGACATAATTACGTAACGTCTTACATCACTGTGTAGCCATTACAGCGTTTATTTTTTGTAACAGACTGCTTTAATTTACTAAACTATCCGTACGTATAGGACTGTAAATAGTCGCCATGTTTTCGCTCAGCTAAAGTCAAAAGTTGCAGTGGAAAGCTCAGTGAAAGTTTAGCCCTAAGGGCTGAAGCTATCTCTTCCATGCAAATCAAACCGACTTTAGCCAGGTTAGTTCGGCTCAGCTTTGGTCTAAGTAGGTACTTAGATCGAAGTTTAGGCTCAGCGAAAGTCTAAGTCAAAAACTGAAGTCGTCCAGTGTGGATTGTAAGTGATTGGTGGAAGGTGGACATGCTATCCATGATATGTACCAAAATGCCTTAAACTGTTTATTTCACTTTTGTGCAATTGCAAATCAACACTCAACAGATTACAAGAATTTTGGTAGGGATTTTTGACTCACTAAGGTCCGGTTTTTCCATCGCCAATCAAATCAAATTTGATCTCCGATTTACTGATCTCTGATCAACTGAATTGCTCATTGATCTCCAGTTATGTAATCCATGATTCGTTGATTCAACATCAAATGAACCTACTTCATGCCAATCCAATTGGCTGACAGTGACCTCGATTTGCAGTGTTGTGCTAAATTACACAGCATGCACTGCGAGTGTACGGCGTAGCCAGTAAACGCAACTATATCAACTATAGCAACTATACCAACGATATCGTCTATGTCATCTGCTGTCAAATATACGTCATATCGTAAATAAATATAGAAGCGTCTATTCATTTTATCTCTTCACAAAATACTAAACACAATATAAAATGACCAGCAGTGATTGATCGCCATGCCTGGAACGTCATTTTAATGTGCGAATTGCCAATCTGACCGGCAAAGTGAAGCAATGTTGCTGGTGCGAATAAGCAACGAACTGCAGCGCAGACTGCCCTGTTTAATCGTCAGTTATCTGACTTGATCGGCCAATATTCGGCCATCAACTTGACGGGAGATTTGATGGACAATTATTCGCTTAATTGGCGATGGAAAATGGTCATTGAGATGATCTCCAGTCGAGTCTCAAAGTTGATCGGAGATCAATCTGATCGGCTATCAAATGTGCATGGAAAAACGGGACCTAAATTTGGTCATGTAAGTACCTGACGGAGTTAATGGAGTTCTGTTAGTTAATAATAATGTACTGCACTGAACTAGTACTGCTGTCATAGCAATGGAAAAAAGAGAGAGATAGCTATACGGATGTGAGAGCAACCATCAGGAATGTTTTGCTGTCGATTTGCAGTGTGGGACAAACTTTTATTTTTTTTTTGTGAGAGACTAGACAACTTTTATTAGACAAGCTTTCAACGACAACATGGCAAAGACAAAGTGAAAAATGCCTCGCAGTAATGTCAACAGCTGTCAATGACTTGAAAACGAAATTTACATTAACGACCGTCATCATCACTAACATCACATCTAACGTAACAGCTGCAATATATGAGCAAAACAAAATAGTTAAACAACATCGCAAAATCATGAGCCGGCGGAACACTAAAGAACAAGCCTGTATATCAAACGTTGCCGGTGAGAAGAAATCAGATTTGAGAAGAACAGCAGAAGTTGCAGCCACGCAGAACATCATATCGCACCTTAAACCACGAACTGGGTCCCTGTGTGCCTGGAACATCTTGACGTTGTTCATGTTGCTTTGCCAATATTTCACAAAGCCGCTGTGGTCAGCAGTGAGCATCCAAAGGTCATTGTGACTCCAGATCATCGATCGTACGGCCGTGTCGTGCGCCTACAACGGTCAACATATAGACACGAATAATTCACTTGGTACAAAGTCCAGTGCTTAACACATTATGTCCGATCAACACAGTTGCTCCGCACTAGGCCTGATTTATGCCTGGACGGATGATTGCCTTCGCACAGGTAAACCATCTCAGTGTCCAACACTACCACCTAAGTCAACTCAGCCTGCTCGGTAAATCAACCGAAAACACTGAAAACATCTATCTGTAGTTGTCTGTGCATAAAAACAAGAATAATAACTACGACAACGTCTACTACTACTACCACTACAAGTAAGCTACTACTCTTTAACTACTTAACTGATACAACTATCATACTACACTGTGTCTCAAAAACATGTCCCACTTTGTGATTGTCCATATCTTCGTCAAATACTGACAGATTTTCATAAGTCTTTCACTGGCACACTCTGCGGACAAGTAGCAGTAGTGTGGTTATTGAACAACCCACCACACCTTAACTGTGTTGCTGCACTACCGTGTGAAACTTGAATGGTCAAAAATCAGTAAAATCTTAGTAATGCATATGCAAAAGTTATCCTCTAGATCTAAAATAAAATTAATTTTTATACTAAAGGTAAATGATGTTTAGTTTTTGATACATTTCTTGTGTTTTTGAACAAAAGCAAAAAGATATTATTGTAGTTAATAAATTTTAATGCAGTGACGATATACTGGTAATGTAACATGCATTTAGCAATGAGGACAAGGCTTTGACTAAAAACTTATACGAGTTTGAAAATCCAGTTCGCTAAAAATTCTGGCAAAATTTTGACGAATGAACAGTAAAAAGGAAAGACTGGACATTTTACTAAAAAAATCTGGAAAACAGAAAGCACCGACCAAAGGCATCAAAAACGACAGACTGAAGCATGCGGGTACTGAAGAGAACGTGATCCTTGTAAATGAAGTGGTAGGCCTACTAAACCACGAAGACCAAAAACAAACACACCATTCAACACGCCTGATATCCACAAAGACGGGTCTAATACAGTGTAGCATCGTACAGATCATTCATTGCGATTTTAGTCTAAAGTGTCTTTCATCTTCCATCACACCTGTCGCCTATTATTGCCATTTTCTTTTTGCATTTATATTTCACAAGGTAGTGTAGCAACACAGTTACGGTATGGAGGAATGCTCACTAACTATTTTATTGCTGAATTCAAGAGTGTGCCAGTGAAATGATTCTGAAAATTGGTTAATATTTGTTGAAGATATGGACAATTACAAAGTGGGACGTTTTTTGAGACACAATGTACTATCCATAACAACAGCAGTACAGCACCCAAACATCAAAAACAAGCATCAATTCAATAGGTGACACATATATTACATTAAGTTCTCAGTAAGCAAAAAGTACCTGAAGAATAGTCTCAAAGCTGAACGTGAGACCATGCCAGAGAGTAAACTCTCCACTGGAGGCTCCTGTAACGAGTCTCCGGCCTTCCGGCGTCCACTGCACAGTTTTCACATCAACAAAGCATTATCAATCACAACATTCTTCCTTCATGCAGAACAACATGCCACAGTACTAGTAGTAGCATACCAGACATTTACAACGTGTACATAACAGGATAAAAATACCACTATCAGCAGTCATGATTTAATGCCAAAAATAGAGAACAGGGTGTATAAACCAAGAGCAAAAACATAGATTGACCAGAATATCTACATAACTACAGTACTCTTTATGAATGGAAAAAAGCACTGATCGATTTTAAGACCGAGTAATAAGAAAATGGTGATAGTGATGAAAACGACAGCAGCCATTTGGTGCTGTTTGTTCTAAGATAAACTAGGTAAACAACTCGGATGGTCTTTTGCTATAACAGTACCATCAACTTCACTCGTGAGTGAGTGAGTAGGGTTTAACGTCCCACCCGACACAGTATAGATCATTTCGGGGATGGCCTTTTCAGGCGGAATGCACACAAACACATAATAACGGAACAGTAAGTTTAATGTTTACAAAAACACAAAACATGAGCTAAACCTAAAATTTAAAGAACTCCATTATACGCGTGCATACGTAATGAACATAATGGTAGTTCAAACAATCTTCCCTGTTATCCTCCAAGCTGTCATTAATTTCAGAATGCTGTCTATTGGAGGATGGGGGGGGAGGGTAAACAAGGTGGATGGTCTTTTGCTATAACAGTAACCACCAACTTCACTGTAGTCATCATCAATAGTTCTCACTTAATTAAAAATCAACAGCATAAAGTCAATGTCATTTAAGAACAAACTAATTACGTGCAATAATCAACATCAGCAATAAGATCAGTTAGCAAAACTGCTTTACTACAAATGCGCTAACAAAGAAAGGTTTCTTACTTACCCTGCCAATTTAATTTAATAGTAAGTTTGGTTTACTTATGCCAAGTGACTTTGCAAGTGCTTAAACCACAAATACACTTCCCAGTATTTCCATCGAATTTTATACATTCACAAGTGCTGCCTAATTGAAGTCAGTAATAAATATAAAAGTCAAAAGCATTCGGTTTACAAAAGCTGCATTAGAAAACATATAACTTACACAGGTGCAGAAAATTGGACACTTGAGCTTATTAGTTGCCGTTCGAACACACCGTGTTGCAATGCAGTTAACTGGTTTGTGCAACATCATTACCGGTGGCACCATCTGCAACGATAATGGCATTTATGGCAGATATTTTATCAATTAAAATCTAGGCAATAACTAACAAATTTAAACAACTTTAATGTCGTTAACCGCAGATTCAACAAATCTTGTTTCTGAGTCAGGTAACTACCAAACCATAAAATGCATTGTCAACTGACTCAACTCATGTCCACAACTTGAAGGTGGTAAACAATTTCTCTCCATGAAACTGACAGCATAGAAGTTCAACAGTTGGAGATACAATACAGCACTCTCAAAACAAAAACCAGCCATATAAGGTTCACGTGTTAGAAAACGCGTAAGATTTTTTCATACTTTAGAAATTAACGGAATGATGCCGTTTCATGGGATGGCCAAACTGGCCATCATATTTGTCACGAAATTGGCCAGAAAAGCCAATGCCAATATGTGTACAAAAAATGCTTAAAATGGCGAACGATATTTCGTCTGTTTGCATCATGTGAACTAACCAAATGATTGTATGATGAGTCTGGTTGTAAGGCTCTCATGTCACGACAATCTCGCTGCCAAATTCGATTCTACAGCCATCCAGAAATACAGAATTATCTTACATAATACATATTATGCCACCAGAGATGGCGGATGGGCCCACACTGCAGACCATTCCCCACAAAGTCATGTTGTCTACCACGAAACACAGTAAAAGTTCAATGTTGCCTTTCATTTAAATTAAATTAAAAATGAAAATAAATCTGTAGCTATCAATGTGCGCCTAGCATAGATCCCCCATATAACAACGTAAGATGACAGCTGTGATGACTAAGGCTGGCCACATTAAAAGCCATAATCAAGACACAGAAGGGAAACAAATTGATCAGGTACTACCAAACTTATGTTACAAATATCTGGACTTCCTTTATCTTGTGATGGCGAAATAAATCGGCTGCCTGTTGCCCATGATTACGTTAGCTTATATTAACTATTTTGTGACCTGTCAATGCAGGCTTCTGTCTAAAATACTAAACAAATTACCAAAAGTTACTCAATAAAAGCAGACCCAGACTGCTTGCAAAATGAAAATAAATATCAACAAATTTTAGGACACCTTAATTAAAAAAGAATGGATGATAACTGACCTGTACATAGTTGATCAATGAAGCATTGTAGTCAACTGTCCGCCGAGTTATCGCTTTACTACGCATTCGACGGCCATCAAACGACCCGAGGGGACCAGTTGCCCCAGACGAGTTAGCAAAAGCATCATTGATAGACCTTGTTGGTGGTGCAACACCCGGCACAACTGTAGGTCCCTGAGACTTCTGAGAGACAGCCAGAGGTGGAGGTAGGGAAAGTGACTCTGAAGCAGAATTGCCACCGACGGTCTGTGGTGGAAAGTAGATGGAAGCAGGAGCGTCAAGTCGCATTCTTGGCTGGTATCCTGGAATGCTGATTTGAACGGCCATCGCATTTAACTACAATGAAAAATGCGAGTAACTTCACAAATGTGCACAACAGTGAATGAATACACATGACACATTATTAACTAGGAAGCAGTCAGAGCCCGCAGACCTCCGCCAAGGCCATGTTGTTCGCCAGGTGCCAGCACCATATTCAGTTTGGCATGGTACGTGACATTTGGGCGCCGCTGTTTGGGCGCGACCGTTTGGGTGCTCACCGTTTGGGCGCCTGGACGTTTGGGCGCCGCCGTTGGGGCGCCGGACGTTTGGGCGCTGTGCTGCATTAGTGCCGTCTCCATATCTCTATCTCATGTAGTCATTGTTTTCCATATAAATTAATGTATGTTTATTGCTTCAGATAATAAATTCAACTGCGCTTCTTAAGGCCTATACCAGGCTACTTGAGTGTTTACTAATGTAGGCGCTGTACGCTCTGTTTTATTTGTATGAAATCCTACATGTTAAGTAGCATTATTTGTCAAACTGTTTATTGTTTACCGCAGTTAACATAGGCTTATACTACGTCAGCGTTCACTACTAGACCTATATACTGTATGCACGCTGCAAAATCTCTATGACGGACTGATGGAACGGTGATAACAGTTAGTAGGCCTACGCTGTTCTATTTCGACAGGCTGCTAATCAGTGTTTGAATGAATGTTGACAGATCTATCGTAGATGCGTGAAAAAAGCTGCGGAGACCAAGAACAAACAGTGTGCAGAAATGTGTATTAACACATTATGTTAGCACGTTAGCACGATAGCCGCCTAGGCCTACACACAGTCGAGTCAGTGAACCTGCTGCATGCTGATTGCTAGTCATAAATCTACTATTTTGCAATCACATACTTGTTTATGCACTTGCATTATTTTACGCAAAGCGACCGTTTGTATACACGTTTCCCCTTTCCATACAGGCACTAGTTCATTATACGTTAAGGACAATGACGCCGACCTAGCGACCTAGACCCTGTCTCGCACCGCTACAATAGCGCGTACTAACCTTTAAAGTCATCTAAAGTCAATGATTTTTATTTAATCTGACACGGCGTATGCCACTTCCTATTAGTGATTAATAGTAACCTTGGCCGTATCTCTCATTGTTACCGAGATATGGTCAGTTTTTCCAACTGCGCCCAAACGGTGGCGCCCAAATGGCGGCGCCCAAGCGTCCTCAGCGCCCAAACGTCCCAGTGCCCAAAGGGTGAGCGCCCAAACGGTTGCGTCCAAACAGTGGCGCCCAAACGTCCTGCTCCGAGTTTGGCAGCGGTTTCCCTTATACCCCATTCAAAGCAATGTTAATGAAAATTTCAAGGTGATCCAGAATCCAGGATTCCTTCCGGATCACCCCCAAAACTGAATCACTGGTAGTTTTTGCCATTCCCGACATTCCCAGAAAATTTCAGTAAGATTCGTCCATAACTTTTTGAGTTATTTTGCTGACACACAGACAGACACACAAAGTCTGGCAAAAACATAACCTCCTTGGCGGAGGTAATAAATGTTCCACAGTATCAGTAATGTCAACATATAGTTACTACACAGCACAAATAAAAATTAACTGTGTTGATGAAATGGCCAAAAATCACAAATTTTGCCCACCCCCTCTCATTTAGCACTCTTGTTTGGGGTGAGCCCCTTCAAATTTATGGGAAAGCTTTACAGTTCCTGAAACTAGAGTCTTCCAGTCACCCAACGGTGAAGATCGAGTGATTCTAGTTTGCAACGTTTTTGACTGATCCATCCGTGTGACAGACGAACGGATAGACAGAATTGCGATGGCTAAGATGCACTGAAAGCACTAGCTGCTTTCGCGCGTAAAAAGTGTGAAACACGCCTCTGGTCTCACAAGTCACGACACTGCAGCCACTGACACTTCCAGACTTAGGCCTACCTCGTCGGCAGTTGACGGCCTGGCGGGACCAAAATGTCGCAGAAAGTTAACTAACTACCTAATAAAGCTGAAATAAATAAATCTAAGTTGTGCAGTTAGTTTATGCTGTAAGTACAGGAGCAGGCCATTATGGTCCAATTCTGCCATTGTCTATCTGAGAGTAAACTGAAAGATTTTTAACCTCTCAGTATTTTGAAAAGATATGAATAAGAATTGTGGTGCTTTTTTAATTAATCATATTTCAGTCCATCTTGTATAAAAAAAGAACGAGGCCCTGCACAAGTCACTTTCCACCTGCACAGATTTCATCTCAGCAGCTAGCGCTTACAACGAGGAGTTCACTAGAACTCGGAGTTAAAAGTCCTCCTAATATTTTTTCACTTTGAAATTAGTGAATCTATTCACCATCTCTAATGCAGTACTGGTGGCAGTGTGAAATTAATAGCAGCGTGGCTGAACTGATTTTAGTAGCTCAATTAGCTGCATTTCAGATCGCCAAACCGCTTTTAGTAAATTCTGATTCTTTCGAAGCCTACGTCAATATGTGATTACTGAGTCGATTCGAGACTTAAATGTGAGCCTAAACTTACGCGAAGTTGATGCCTTTATTTGAATTTTGCGGAATGCGGAAAGCGGAAAAACTCTAAGGTGTAATTTGTGGAACGTTCCGCAACGAAAATTCCACAAGATACACCTTCCGAAAATTCCACATTCTGCAAAGTACACCTTCCCGTCAGTGGTTGCAGTGTCGTGAGACCAGCTCAGCTCCTGACAGTGACGGAAGCAGAATGTCAGAGGCCCGGCGGCGACCGGCATTATCCGTTTTCCCCGAACTGAAAGTAGCAAATTTTACGTTGCTTTTATCAGTTCGACGAACTGAAAATTAAATTAATGTATTTGATTTTATTTGAATTTTGCGGAATGCGAAATGCGGAAAAAAACTAAGGTGTAATTTGCGGAACGTTCCGCAGGTGAAATTTCGCAAAATACACCTTTTCAAATTTCCGCATTCCGCATTCCGCAAAGTACAGCTTCCAGGATTATCGAGCTATCCCCATTTTGATGGCATGTTAAACAATCAAAAATCAACAAAAAACATAGGCAGCAAAATTTATCAAAATAAATTATAATCTTTAAACAAAAACTACCCACATAAAATCCTGTTACAAGCTAAATCTGCTGCGCGATACACCGACAAATTTGCAATTTTTTTACTTACAACAAACCAGCGACAACAACCGTCATCTTGATCCGGTCATTCTAAATGTCGGATGAAACGCGCAGAAAACAACAGAAATAAAAGACGTAGGCAAGATGGCATCTTCATTTTGTCAGGCTGATGGTGGAGATGGACTGATGGAGTCATGCTAGAAGCTGGAATCACACCTCACACGGTAGTGTGAGTGTTGTAAGGACGACCTTCAAAGTCTATGAAAAAAGGCAACATGAGTCCGCCCGAAGCCGTAAATCCAATTCGAGGAAAAATTTAGGGGTTTGAAATTCCCTTCGTAACAAAGTCACGTGGCACGAACGCAGTCACACTGGTCTACAGAGCGCGCTCATTATTCGTCTGAGTGGGCACATGCGCACTTACAATTTTTTTTGTTAGTGGACCAAAATTGAACAATTAAATTTGTGGCCCACCGTGGGACTGGGAGGGCTTGTATTGATCACTTGCTATTCTGATGTTTGACAACTCGATCCATTCCACAGATATTCTTGATCAAAGTTTATACAGTTGTCCTAAATTGCGCCAATTTTTGCACGTTTTTGCTGCCGCAAATATTCGGGGTGTACCCGCGTTGTCATATTTGCCTCGCGACACGTCACGTGGAATTACTCTCCATACCGCCAAAGTTGTAGGGGCGCACTCGCTGAATTTTAAGCCCATTTTGGCAGTGTTTGAATCGTGAAAAAACTAGGCTAGCTGGAAGGTTAAATTTTTCGACCGCTGGAGTCTGATCAAAATTGTCATTTTAATCAAATGTATAGCATATAGCTGGCCCCCAGTACATAATTGACAGTGTATTGAGGAGTTCAGAAAACAATTGGGGGTTCAACCCTCCCAATTCCCCTTTCCAGCAATTCAAACACAGAATTTTGGCATATGTGCCATAGACTTCACGCGTCTGTCCGTCTTACGTTGCCGCGCGATAGGCGCTAACGGTAAACTAGGCACATTGGCCCAGCAACCGTTCGGCTTAGCTTGCAGTCGACGCTTGAGCCGCCTGACGAGCTTAACCAACCGGCGCGAAATCTGCCAGTCGCAAGTAAATGTGTGCGCTACGCTATGCATGTGCTTCTGAACTTACAACTGGTACACCAGTTAGGCCTTCGCCGGGAAATGTTTAAACAAAATTAGGCCCCGATTTTTTTCTGCAGACCTATGTCTTTGTGCTTTCGGTTCGGATACGCCATTCCGAAGAGTCGCAAAAACCTGTTTTAGACGACGAACTCTAACACTGACCTTAGCCCTAGCTCTAACCTACCCTAACCTTATTTCTATTCTTGTGAATTCCTAGCCATATAATACCTAACCATGGTGTATGGCCTTACGAAATGGTGGGCCGACACCATGCTTTCCATGCAGTTAAGAGCTTGTATGGGAAAAGAGACAAACGGACGGACGCACGGACGGACGAACAAGATGCATAATGCGGCATACAAGACGGCCGCATAATAAGGAACACGTACAATGTGTTACGTTGTTTAACATACAATAGGCCTACGTGCACATCGGCTGTCCATTGTTGCAGGTTACTTGATCCACTAGTCAAATTTTGCATGTCGAATAATGCCCAGCTAGGCCTACTGATTGCAGCAGAAACTTCAGTTTATTCTAACTTAGTGAACAGTACAACTGACTGTTATAGGCAAGTGCATGTCAGTACGTGCAAACGACTTTTTTACAAAGTATATCGTGGGGCAGTAATTGATTCACCTGGTATGTTTTGTAGCGGGCACAGAACGACAACCTACCGTAGAGGCCTATATATCGGTCTATAGATAGTAAGCTTATAGTTCGATGACACTAGAAGCGATACAATAAATATTTCGTATTAACGTCGGTGTCATGTCACAATACTATGACATGTTATACTTGTACATAATATCGTCGGAAAAATCACTGTGGGTAATTTTTAATAAATGAAAGAAAAGAACTGAAACTGTGTAAACGAAACCGAATTAGAGAAATTGAACAAATGTTAACATGTAAAGGTTTTTTTTTCTAAATCAAAAACACGTAGGTTATGAAAAAGCCCGAGATCAAAAAACAAGAAAAAGAAAGCAGCAGGCCTAAGGATCGAGAACTGGGAAAAATTAATTTCAATATACCGTAAGCAAGAAAAACCCATGAATGATCTAACCGAAAAGTCAGTCTGAATAAGTTGTCAATCCAGGTAATGGATCGTTGTTTTAAGCTAATCGATCTCTTATTTTATTTAAGTTAAAGAAAAAACGTCGTGGCCGCACGGACAGAAGACCAACAATCGACCACCACGATAGCAACGACGACGACGGCTCCGCACATGACGTAATTAAGCTAGAATCTTCGTTAAATATCAGCACATTTCGGACATCGTTAAAGTTTTGAGATGATTTTCTTTTGAGGAAATAACGGTCATGACGACATCAAAAATTAACTCATATTAGTAAATTCTAAGCTGACTAGCCAAGTTAACTTGCTGTGTAGTTCGTGTACGACATTTCTAACGAAATGGCGAAAAACAACTTCAACGACTATGTCGGCGAAATGGGCACGTACCAGCTGCGGGTGTGCGCGGTGATATTCCTGTACACGATGTTCGCTGTGGACGTGACTCAGTTCATCTTCGTGGCTGCCCACATGGCGCACTGGTGCCTGGTGCCGGAGCTGGTCGACCTGCCGCCCGACGTGCAGAAGAACGTGGCCATCCCCACTGCGTCTGTACACTCAACGGTCGACCACTACCACGACGACGACGACGACGAAGACGACTCTACGATTGAATACAGCTCGTGCGAGATGTTTTCACTCAACTACAGCGCCTACAATCGCACGCAGATCTACAGTTGGAACCGCAGCGAGATGATCAGCAACGACACTCCCGTTGTCCAGTGTTCGCAATGGACGTACGACCAATCGCTATTCAGTTCAACCATTGTCAAAAAGGTAAGGCTAAAAAGAGACGGAGCATGCATAGTTATTAATGCATTTAATTTCAACTGTGTGGGACAACGTTGCCCTATACCGATAGCTACATGTACCTTGGTCATATTGTCAACTCTAGCTTGACTGATGATGCCGACATAATGAAACAAACTAGATCTTTATATGCTAGAGCAAACATGAATATACGAAAGTTTTCGTCTGCTTCGTTGAACACAAAACTTATGTTGTTCAGAGCATATTGCACTCCAATGTATGGCTGTCAGCTGTGGTGTTCAATGTATTAATATTCTTTCAACAAGTTACGTGTTGCATATAATGATGCGTTTCGACAACTGTTACAGGAGCCACGATGATGTAGTGCTTCTAAACTTTTTTTGTTTTAAACAGTGTTTCACCATTACAGGAA
>Ga0209367_1003173_pt1 | contig 22207 bp, 20 predicted proteins | sample WorMetLIZISLAND2_FD_187412 | JGI IMG/M metagenome (GOLD analysis project Ga0209367, IMG submission 187412) | Marine gutless worms symbiont microbial communities from Max Planck institute for Marine Microbiology, Germany - Olavius geniculatus... ... | reverse complement strand
GTGTACGACTTTCTATAAATCCATTAGTGTTGAATAGTAACTTAGGCCCTATTTTGCACAGTTTCTGAGATACAACGACTTATTGGCTAAAAATCGCAAATTTTTCCTAACCCCTTCTATTTATCGTCCATGTTAGGAGTAACCCCTTTAAAATTTATGAAAAAGTTTTACGGATCCTTAAACTAGAGTTTTCTAGGAGGCCGACGGTAAAAATTTCGTGATTTCAGCTTGCACCGTTTTTGACTGATCCAAGAAAGACGGACAGACAGACAGACAGAAGTGCGATAGTAATTGCTGACGTAGAGTCTCAAAATTCTCAAGACTTTTTTGTCTAGACCAAGACAGATACTTTTATTGTTCTCGCATGCCTCGAGACCAAGACCTTATTTGTCAAGAAATAGGCCTATCTGTTGCTGTTGCTGGTGAAAAGTCTTAAAATTTTCAAAAGTTTTTTTTTATGATCAAGACAAAGACTATTTTTTGTCCTCGGGTGCCTCCAGACCAAGACTTTGTTCCCGGGGACATGTAGGCTTACCCTCGGACGTTATTGTTGCTGCTAATGCTACTGGTGTTGTTGTTGTTAATGTCACTGTAGCGGTGTGTCACCGCGGTTGTGCTAACGGTGGTCAGTGCGTCGAGCCGGAAGTCTGCCAGTGTGTCGAACCTTACGTCGGACTCACCTGCCGAGAAAACAAACAAGGTGCGCTATACAATGACTTTATGAACAATTTGTCAACCCAGTGCCGACATATTGTGCGGCCTCCCATTTGCCCGACTAATGATTTTTTGAGCTGAAAAATTAGCACAACCGTTAGCAAAACCGACTGATGATTTTTTGAGCTGAAAAATTAGCACAACCGTTGTTTTTTTCCCGAGTGGTGTTCGGACCAACTGCGGTTGTTTTGCGCCTGTTTTAGAAAGCAGCACGTACATGATCTTAATGTGGCCTATTTAGCACGCCCGTGTAATAAGATAGTAAATTGAAACAGTTGCTAATAAGCGATATACAGTATTTAAATTACAATTTTTATTAACCGTAACTGATGGACGTTGTCTTCTTCGGAACGATTTTTGTTCGCTACTAGCAGCAGCAGCAGTTGCAGCAGCAGCAGCAGCAGTAGTAGTAATGTTTATAGTCGTTTGCTAGCAGTATAAATGAATAATTATGGCATATGCAGCTATAACTCCGACAAGTCGTTACTGCTACAAGACCTGGGCGTGCGACGGTGACGTCATTAGTGACGCAATTGACCCACAACAACAACAACATTCTCCGGCGGTCGTGGACAGGGAGAAGTGTTTTCACCAGCTCGGGGGTCACAGTTGGGGGCTGTACGGGGATACGTGCGATAGGCGTACCGACGGCCCGCAGCAAGGACCAGCACATTATGTACCCGACACGCTCTATGGTGCGTAGTAAGCTTAGTTGTAAACTAGTAGTAGTAGTAGTGGTAGTAGTAGTAGTAGTAGTAGTAGTAACGGGAATGCCAGAAAGCGTCATCTTTAATCTCAACCTTATGGCGTACCGTTGTTTGCATCCAAAAGCATTTCATTTCGGTACCTCGCCAATCACATCACCTCAGCCTTCGAAATCGCATCTCGATATCGGCTACGTTCGAGCAACCGATACCAGCTTATCGTACCACGCTGTCAGCTTAATACGTATTTCGGTTGCTGGTCCGACGGTCTGGAGCTCACTGCCAGACGAACTCAAATAACACCGGTGTGTGATGTTGACAGTTTTAAACAGTTCTTTTAAACAATCTTGTTCAGGATTTACTTGTGTGACTAGCACAATAACAGTTAATAAGTGTAGCGTTATCCGCTGAATAAATTCACGTTTTACCACACTTACTGACTTTTATAGCTGTTGTGGTAATATAGTTGTTGTAGTAGTAGTCGTTGTGTGTCGTAGTGGTGGATAATCCCGGTACGTTGTCGTATCGGACGTGCACGGGCGTTGGACCCAACTACTGGCGTACATTCGACGGACTGGAATATCTGTTCCCAGGTCGCTGCCATTACACCGTCTTCAGCGACTCACTGCGCAGCATATCAGTCAAACACATCGAATGCCACAGCTACCAGAACTGCCGCAAGGTCTGTAGTAGTAGTAGTAGTAGTAGTAGTAGTAGTATTAGTAGACTAATACTGGTAGCAGAATGTCATTAAACACGCGGAGCAGTGCAGTGAACTGTTGCACTGTACGGACGGCCGCATACGTGTCCTGGTGGCTACATTTTTGCCTGTGTTCTAGAATGAGCGTACGCGTAAATAGAGTACGCTAAAATGCACTTATGACACGTAATCTGTTGTTTTTTACGTACATTAAATAGAACGTTAAAGTACGCAAGTATTGGTATCTGTATAGAATGATAGAATAAACTTACGTAATACGCGAAAAGTGGCGTTAATCTAAGTTGTGCTTCCGAAAATTTGGGCAAAATTTTATGATAAGTCAAAACTGTCAAACTGACATAGACACAGTCGCATGGGTCCCTCAGGCCCAAAGGGTGGACAAGTCGAGTTTGAAAGCCGACAAGAAAGTGGGGTTCTTGGAAGTGAGCAGCGAGCCCCTGTCCACCAGGTGGACAGACCAGCCCCTACTCGGACCATCTACCTAGTTGTGGACAGATAGCTAGTCTGAGTCGCAAAGACGTTCTGCGCATAGGAAAGCTTAGAAAACGACTAAAAATTTGAGAGGGCAAATAGATAGTCTCGCCCCAGTATTCGTTTGAGAGGACTATCGCTTTTCCCTGGTCCCGAGATCTACGCCATGTCCTCAAGTGTTGTTCTTTGTCAAATACAGCAGGATTCGAATGCCTGGTTGTCGTGTGTGTGTTTCAGCAACTGAGGATGAAGCTGAACGCTCGTGACGAGGTCGTAGCCACGGGCTCTGACATCAGTGTCAACGGAGCCAAGGTCAAAGTCACCGTCTTCCATGGATATGCTCTCAGAGGTACCCCGCATTATACAGGGTGGCTCTTAGATCTTGAAACATATTATACAGGGTGGGCTAAGACTTCATCTTCCATGGACACGCGTTTTGAAGTGCCGCATTATACACACGCTGTATATGCTGGCGCATGTGAACTAGCAATATTGCGGATAAAAAATTCTTGAGTTAATTTTCGAGTTTTAAGTTTCCGGGATAGATGCGAAACTCGAGGTGCATTTATTCGATGATTTTTATGCCTTAAATTGTTGATTGCCGGTAATCAATTAATGTCATGGTAAAGAATTAGGTTTAAAGTTATTATTAAGGTTACAATTTGCGTTAGAGTCAGTGTTTGCGTATAAGGTTAATGTTACGTTTTGAGTTACGGTTTCATGTCTTACTTAAAACTTCAAACTTGACTTGACAAAGTTTGAAACTTAATAAGTTATAATAAATTCATCAAATTGCAACATTTTATTATTGTTTTTGCTGACGTTTTGGCAACTGCTGCTGTCTTCGTTGGAACGACTGTCCGCCAGCGGCGGACAGTAAGTAGTCATAGATAGCCGCAGCTACACCTGGCGGACAGTCGTTTCGACGAAGGCAGCAGCAGTTGCCGAAACGTCAGCAAAAACAATAATAAAAGGTTGTAATTGATGAATTTATTATAGCTTATTCAGTTACGTTTCAACCTATGAGTCTATTTAAAGACGAAGTTTGAAACTGTTTCTGCTTATATGCCTGGTTGTCTAGTTGCCTGCTTGTTTCCCGAGTGTGGTTTTCTAATACTTTTTACCACCACCACCATTACTACTACTAATACAACTACTACTGTGCAGGTATAAAGATAGAGCGGATGGGCGATTGGTACTACCTGCGCTACGGTCACCTGGCTGTACGCTGGGACGATGAGTCATCTTGGTTCCTAACAGTGGACGAATCACTTAGCCACGGGTCTAGCAACAACTTCGAGGGACTGTGCGGCAACTATAACGGCAATCCGTACGGTACGACCGTCATAACGCCCTACCTCCACTTGCTGTATTTATTGCACAACAAGCTTTACAACAAGGATCAAAGCAAATTCGCCCAACTTCTTGACTCCTCGTTTGTATTCGCCAGGTGGCAGCACAGAAGGACTGGCGATCGGGCTGAAACTTGTAATTTTTATTTTTGGCTAGGGATTTCCCCTTCTTGCGGAGGTTAAGATCGTCCATCTAAGACGGTGTGTCACTTGACCTTCACGAGTAGCTTGAGCCCGTACAAGACGGCCAGACAGGCGATAGACAGACGGGCAAGACGCGTATTACGACCTCTGGATTTATTGTCTTTTTTCTCACTAGCTTCAACTTTTTTAAGTCTGTGATATTTGAGTGTGTATACTATTGTTATATTTGACAAAGTATTTTTGACGTACTTCCGATGACATTACTGAAGAGAAAAAATTTACGAAAAAAACTTTTAAGCATAGTAGACTGTACAGCTACGCGCACTTTACTGTGTTATTGTTGTCCGTAGACGACCTGATTACCTCGAGTGGGGTCGTGACCTCTGACCCAGTTGAGTTCGGAAATTCGTGGGTGACGTATGAAAACGGATCACAGGCAGTGTATTTTTTAAATTTTATCGTATTAGTACTGTTGATACATGTAAGCTTAGTGATAATTAAAATATAATTACTTTTTTGTTGCTTTTTAATTTTTTTTCTTTTGTTTTTTTTGTTATATTTTTGTATATCTTTTCTCCAATTATTACTGTCATTACCAATACACTCACAACTACTACTACTACTACTACTCGTAGTGGTGCATAATGGTGTATTTTTGTCGTAGTGTCATGAAACTGCTAGCACTGGCGGATGTAGCGACTCGAAGACTGAAGCGGACGCTGTGAAAGCTTGCGGCGTTCTATTGGCTCACCCGTTTACTCAATGTCACAACACGGTAACAATGCCATCACTACTAGTCACACTACTATTACACACTAGGTTTCCTACTACTACTACTACTACAACGTATCCTGTTTGTCTAACGTGTTGTCGCTGGCAATGGAAAAATGGCCACTGACCACTTCATGATCTGATATTGTGCCAAACTGTAACTAATTGTCTTGAATTGCACACCTTTGTGTTTCTTACTTACTTACGTTTAACTCACTTAGCTACTCACGTCTTGGATTTTTCTGTGGACACAGACACAGTGCTGTCAATAGATTGGTGTACAACATTTCCTCGGTCTTAAAACTTGTGTCTTAGTGTCGAAATTTGTGTATAGTCTTCTGTGTAGGTTAGACTAAAAATTTAAAAAAACTGCACCTAAAAGTCTGAAAAATTTTAAAACTTAAAAACATAAAGATAAATCTAAACTTATTTTTAAACATAGGTTTTTCATCCAACTTTGGAACTGCAAAACCTAAAAACCTGAAAAAATCGTAAAAACGAAAAATAAAATGTCAAGGTCATTGCGTCCTTGCATTGCAGGTTAAAGTGCGCCACTACTACGTCCGGTGTATCACCGACTACTGCTCCGCTGCTGCTGCTGCTGGTGACGCTGACGTCACTGATGACGTCATGGTTGCTATGGAGACGGAGGCGGCCGTGTGTCAGACGCTGGACGCTTATAGCGAACTGTGTGTGGCCAGACACGCGGCTTTCAGCTGGCGAACCGCCTCGCTCTGCCGTATGTTAATGCTTCCTATCCCATGTCCTCCCATCTCTCAACACGGTGTCTGCAGTGTTATAACCGCCCGTAATTTCATTCCAGTCAAGCGTGACGATTGAAACGCGTCTCGCGTCTGTTTATCACACGCAGAACTTACCGTCGCTCGCAGTCATGCATGAAATAATCACGTTTCAACACAGTCTAAAGTTTATCTGTTTTCGGTTTCAGTCGAACGATAAGTGCATACTTCTACAGACGGTGACTCATTGTCCACATTTTCTTTCAACTAGCCTGGTTAGGCTTAAGGCGTGTACAGAGCGACGTAACTAAACCGAACTGAACTGAACTGACATGGTTCAGTGTTTGACGAACTGGCCAGTAGGCGAGCAGAGCTAGCCCATTGATCATTGGTTGACAAGTACGTGCACGTAGTCACGTAGTCACCGACACCGTTAGACGGTGCCTACTGTAATGCTGTATCTACTGGTCAGTTTGTCAAAAGCTAAAGCATGTTAGCTCAGTCCAGTTTAGTTCGGTTCAGTTTAGTTGCGTCGGTGTGTACGCGACTTTAGAATCAAGATTATAAAGTCAGAGTTACAGTTAGTGAAAATGCATATTGCAGTAGGCCAACACACCTTTAGAGTATCGAACGTTCGGATTACAGACACACACAGCTGTCACGTTTATAGCCCACCCTGTAGGTCTATGTACAATACATTGTCCGCGTGTGTATGTGTGTACAGCCAAGTCGTGTCCGCGAGGCATGCAGTACTCCGAGTGTCTGCCGAAGATTCAGCGTACATGCGCCACCCTGTATTCCGTCGCTTCGTTCACAACAACCGGCTACACGGATGACCAAGAAACAGGCGCAGAATGTTTCCCCGGCTGTCACTGCCCCAGCGGCAAACTGCTGCACGCCGGACAGTGCGTTAAACCGCAGGAGTGCCCGTGTCAGTATCAGAAACAGTTTTACAGCGCAGGACAGTCAGTCAAAATCGACTGCAACTACTGGTCTGTAGCAGTTTTTATGGTAGGCCTATTTGTAGTCGTAGTAGTAGTAGTAGTATTAGTAGCTGCTAGTTTGCTACTTGTCTACGTTTGTGCTTTTTTGCAAGTTACGAATTTGGTAAAATATATCGCCAGTGTAACAAGGAGGTCTGAATATCTGTATGTCGTTTTTATGCATTTTTGTGCAGTGCCTATAGTAGTAGCAGCAACAGTAGTAGTGTTTTCTGTAGTAGTGTCCCCTGTACTTCTGTTCTGTTACTACTACTACTATACTACTACTACAACGTGTGTTGTGCAGCACGTGTTCACACGGTCGTTGGCAGTGTACCGCGGACAGTTGTTCGCAAACCTGCTCGGTTCTCGGACTGCAACATTTCAAGACCTTTGACGGACGTACTTACGAGTTTCACGGCCCACCCTGTACATACTTGCTCGTAGAGGTCTGTTTTACGCAACAATCTATAGATATAAACTCGCACGCAAATTAGTGAAAATAGACGTGATAACAAATAGAAAGAAAGGCGGCGGTTATGAAATAAGCCATTTAGTTATTGTCACAGATGCGTCAAATATTGGCCATTTTAAAAATATACATTCATCTGTATTATATTCTCCGCAGTATTTTAACTACACTATAGTGTGAAGTATGGCCAGCTTATGACGAACAATTTATTGCGTTATAATATTTATTCGTACTAAAACGACGCGTTTAGGGTTTGATGATTAATGTTTATCAAGTTTTCTAAAATGTGTTTAGTGAAAAAATTACCACAAAATGGTTGATATTTGTTTTTATTAAAGTTTGGGGCTTACTTTTTGTGGAAGCAAGGGCAGCGCAACAGATTTGAAATTGGGGGTACAATATGCTAGCAAAACGAGTAAAAAATTTCAACTGTCACTGTGTACCCCACTTTTTGATCACTGGGCTAAGTGGGGTTCAACTGTGGACTATACGTTGTACTTGCTATATAGGTTTCTTACACGAGTCAGACTCGTGATCAGAAGTGCTTTACTATCTCGGAAGTGGCTCGTTTTGGCATGAACTAATGATACAGCAGCGCACTATGCGGCCATCCATGTTCCTCGTCAGCGAACAGATAGACTTGCAGTTTGCGGCTAGCAGACATACCACCGCAACACTATGCAGACCTTCATCTTGTAGCCCGTGAGCTACTACTTATTTCTCATTTCGCTGAGGGTAGGAGGCTGAGTTGACCTGAACATGTTTGTGTATACGTGGGTGTGTAGTTAAACAGCTATGCGGTGCAAAGTCCTGAAGTAATGTCGCACGGTGATCTAAAGATAGCGTACCAGACGTCCAAATGTCTGCTGCCAGGCTCCGCAATGTCTTGCACCGAGGCAGTAATGTTTGACGTGCGACGTAACGGCTCAAGCCTGAGTATAACGGTCGACCGCCAGTATCACGTGACCGTTAATGGACGTCTCATACCTGATAGCAACTCGCTACAGTTCTCGCTGAGTCAAGATCAAGTCACTGTCAAACGCGTCTCCAGTCTGTTTATGGCAATCACTGGGTTTGCCTTCGAAATTCTGTACGACGTCAATGGGAAGATCTACGTGACAATGGAACCTTTTTACGCTCGTCGGGTACGCAATAATAAAATGATTAGTTAATAAGACTATAGTTAATTAAATTTATCATACCTAATTGATAACAATAAATTGATTAGTTGCTGATTAATTGCTGATCACTGCTGAGGCGTCCGGTTAAATGACAGATAGAAACATGATGTTTCTTTCTGGAAAAAGTTGGAGGGGAAGTAAGAAAAGCAAATTCGAGAAAACTATTCCTGGTGGGGTATTGTTGCCTTAGACCCTCAAAATTGTTAAAAATCCGTTGGCATATAATGCGTGCTGAGAACCTTAAATGCGTCAATCTGTTTTTGCGACCGGGGCTTCGCTAAAGGAGCTCACAGTACTCTCTCGCACGCCGTATTTAAAGGAAAAGATGCTAATTAGTTAAAAGAAATTTTTTCTCAAAAATGTTGGAGATTATTTGTCGGATGTAATTGCATCAAAATGCATTTGCGCTAGTACTACTAATACTAATAATAGTAGTAGTGATACTATTACTACAACTACATCTATGTGTCTGCAGGTTCGTGGCTTGTGTGGTGACATGGACGGTTCTCACAGCGGTGACTTCATGTCCCGAGCAGGCATCGAAGAACACCTGGTAGCATTTGCCATGTCATACAGCAGTTGTCAGGACCAAACGCCAGTCAACTACACACAGCCTCAGCCATGTAGCAACGACGACACCGTACGTAACTACGTAACTACAGCACTCTCGTTGCTACTACGACACTCAGTCTGCTACTACTTACGCTACTATTTCTACTACTACTACTACTACTACTACCACACGTGGAAGCATTTGCCATGTTTTACTAATGTTAATAAAGCAGTGCAAGTAACATATTATGATCATCAACAACACAACAACAATTAACAAAAGCCTAGCTGTGTGTGTGCGTTGCGCTTACTCCAAATACTAATACGTAGTTGTACGTGCAGGCTTAGGCCTATATAAAAGTACAATGCCGGACAAGTCGAAAAAATTGACTTTAAATTTGCACAAAAGACGGTTTTTGGACACTTGGGCCAGTAGTAGTTGTTACGAAGTGCAGCAAATTTGTAGCATTAGCAGTAGTTATGTTACTTGTGTTTACTGTTGCAGTCGTTGTTTTTGTGTTTTATGCCAAACTGCAGTCGTCTAAAAATTACCGAAGCTAGCAGCAGCAGCAGCAGCAGTAGGCTAGTAGTAGTAGTAGTAGTTGTTGTTGTTGTTTGCTTACGTTGTAGGCGTACGAGTTCGCGCAGTCGGTATGTAAAAAAGTGGCCTGTGACTCGATGTTTCACGAATGTAATACGAAGCTCCAGTCATCTGATTACAGAGACTACTGCCTTACCGACACCTGCGCCTACGCCGCCGCTGACGTATGCCAACAATTTATTTACTTTTTTATTCAGTATTTTTAAAGTCAAGTTACTGAGTGAATGGCGGAAATATTGTTTTATTTGGATGTGTGTGTGTTTGTGTCTTTCTGTTTCCGTTTTAGTTTTTAAATGCTAATAACTCTAAATTGTTGAAGCTACGAACTTCATCGTGCTTAGACAGTCTGGATATGCCCGACAATTTTTTTGGAAAAGTGGGCATGGCGAAGATATGAACAAGAGTTTAGTGCCATTTTTTACAGACAGTCACGGTGTATGTAAATGCTGTAATATACAGGAAGCGTTTAAGTATGTCAAAATATGCACGATGGTTTCAGCTGTTATACTTTTAATACTACACTGTGTCCCAAAAACATTCAGACATTTTTAATTGTAACTTTAAAAAAGAATTATCGGATTTCAATAATTTTTGGTACGACTATTAGACAACTAGCCATCAAATGTTTTTTTTCAATTTTTCATTTCACCCAGTGTTTGTTTCTGCACTATATGGGAAAAACAAAACCAACGAAATAATATTTTGTTACATATGCATTTTTATTTACCATGAGAGGTAGCAAACAAATACAAAATAAAAGAAAAACTTAACAAATTACAGTTCATACACTTCATACAGTATATAGCTGAATAGTTCGTATTTTCACACAAAACATAATAGGCCCACCGCCAGCGACACGCATCGACAGCAACAACTATGACAAACCCTTTTTTACTAAGTATTTCTCGTACCTTTTTATATAATGCGGTATGATTACTTAACTAGAAATACGTTCTGTGGAACGAGGTATCTGTCCCATTGCCACGTTTGACGCTTTTATGAGCCTGCAGCCAATTTTGTCTTTGAATAAAAACGGCTGGTTGCCATAACAACAGGGGTTTTCAGGGGGAAAATTTACGTGACACCATTGCATAGCCCGGGCCCGAAAATAGGGAGTAAGTGAAAACAGCGTGCACTTATCTTTTTGCAGGAGTCGAGTTATAGTCAGTTTTGTCCAGAAATTTGGTACCATAGCAACGGGGGTCGGCAGAGAAGAAATTTGAATAACACTATCAGATAGCGCGGGTCCGAAAATAGGGGGTAGGTGAAAACAGCTAGCAATTTTTTTACGGGTGCCAAGTTATAGTTAATTTTGTCCCAAAATTTGTTGCCATGACAACATGGGTCGGCAGGGAATAAATTTTAACCACATTATCGGATAGCCCGGACCCGAAAATAGGTGGGTAGGTGCAAACAGCGCGCAATTATCCTTCACGGGGCCAAGTTATAGTCAATTTTGTCAGAAAATGCGTTGCCGTGGCAACAGAGGTGGTCAGGGGAGAAATTTAATGACACCATCGGACAACGGGGGCCGAAAATAGGGGGTAGGTAAAAACAGCTAGCAATTATCTTTTACGGGGGCCGAGTTATAATTAATTTTGTCTCCAAATTCGTTGCCATGGCAACAGGGGTCGACAGGGGAGAAATATAAATAACACCGTCGGATAGTCCGGGCTCAAAAATAGGGGGTAGGTGCAAACAGCGCGCAATTATGTTTTACAGGGACCGAGTTATATCGCTTTGAAATTTCCATTGGCTGTAGTGCAACATTTTGCAACGTTTGAATGGTTGCTATGGCAACAGCGGTCGATAGGGGGTAAATTTAAATAACACCGCTAGATTGCCTGACCCCGAAAATAGAGGGCAGATAAACACAGCGCGCAATTATCTTTTACAGGGACCGAGTTATACAGCTTTGAAATCTTCATAAACCGTAATGTAATTTTTTTAATCGGGATAAAATAGTGAAAGGAGTTATCAAATATTTATCCCAAACAAACTCGATCTTACTTTTTAGGCCCCGAATCACTGTGCAAAAGTTTATCAGAATCGAATCAAAATTGCGGCCGTAGGAGTGTTTACAGACAGATTGACAGAATGACAGACAGACGCAAGTGATTTTATAATCTGTCCCTTGCTATGCTGTAGCAATGGGACAGATAATTAACATACTACATGAAACACATTTTGTTCACATTTCTGACATTTTGGCTGACATTTTATCCAGTTGTTTATTTTTTAACTTACTGTCTACAGTAAAAATGCTCGAAATGGCGGCCTATTATGCGGACACAGGCACGAAGACACTTCCTCCATTCATTAACAGCAGTATCGATAATGTTCTGCTCCAGACCAATCCAAGCTGTAGCACTCACTTCTTGAATTTACAATCATCCCTGTACGTTATCTGGTGGAGACACTGCTGTGTCACAGTTAAACCTTGTAATCCACTGGCTGCTGGGAACCAGAGATCTGGATTGATAGAATTTATTGAAGGTTTTTCATTCATTTCAACGCATGACTTGCTTGGTCGGTTTTCCCCAGGTAATGCAAAAGCAGAAGTTGGGTGCGGTAAGAACTTAGACAATAATTTAATAGCCACTTGTATCGGAGATATTTTTTGCCAAAAATTATTAAACTTTGCTAATCTTTTTTCGAGTTACAATCGATGATGTCAGAGATTTGGTAAAAGTTTTTCTGTTTATTTTAAAGTACGTTTCACTTAATCTGCTTTCCCTAGGTAATGCAGAAGCAGACAATGGGCTAAATGGAAAACTAAACGGTCATTTTATGACAAGTTGTGTCGGAAATATTCATACCAAAAATTATCAAAATCTGATGACTAGTTTTTAAGTGACAATCGAAAAGTTCGGGGATGTTTTAGGACACAGTGTACAACAACTGCAACGACTATTACTGCTTGCGTTAATGTATACAGGAGGGTTCGTTAAAGTACGTCGGTGTGTGCACCATGGTTTCTGCGGTGGCGCGTCGCTGTGCTTATCACGGTCTCTACATCGACTGGATGTCAGACCCCGAACTCGCCCACCATTGCCAAGGCACGCAATAACTATATTTTTGTGCTTTTTGTTGCAATCTGGTAAAATGGATAAGTGAACATGATGAAAATATATTTTTAAAATTTATTTTAGGACATTTTGAGCAAGAAGCCTATTACGCAAACAGCCCATAAAAACGAACTGACACACCGAAAAAATATTACCCAAGAACCGAAAACTAGAGTACAAATAACGCAACGTGACAGACCAGATGCAAACAATTTTTTGAATAAAACGATGCAGACAAACAAAAACAGCACTAATATTTTTGAGGTCTAGTACTAATTTTAAGGGTGAAGGTTTTTAGGGACAGACGGTAATCGAAAACACAGGATTTTTTCCACCTAATTAACTCTACTCACACGCCGCGGAATGTGTTCGTGATGTAGACCTAAGTTAGGGGCACGCCATGGGGAGCACTAAGCTAAGGACTAAGGGTATTGGATTTAATCTACTTTCTGTGAGTCACCATGTCAGTCCTGAAGGGTTGGGCGCCCAAATACTTGGACTTATCCTGCATTGCAGCCATGGCAAGTAGGATGAACGTCGCAATTTTTTTCACTAAAATCATATCGGGAGCACATCATATCAAGCAAATTTATTGTTTGCTGGCTGCGCTATAATAGTAACTGTTCCAACAGAAATGTTTTATGATGCTAAAATGTGCCAAATTTATTTTCCAGGCAGACCGGCCTACGACGCTTCCTCAACCCTCCTAGGGCGTTAAGAGATTGGGGTGAAATACGTTTTTTCCATTTTTTATTCTTGACTGAATATCCACCCTTGTTAATATTGACGATTGATCGACGACGCCATTGCTGTATATAAATGAATTAATTTGTTTTTTTGGTTATTCCAGCGCTGCCAGGCTACGGGACACGCAGTCCACATCACGTGTACACGGAATGCGCTGATGACGTCACTTCCTGTCGCGACGTGGCGACCAATCACGTCTCGTCTCAGTATCATGTGACGTATTTTTGCTCTTCTCATTTGAACAGTTTATTTTCTCTCGATTATTCCCCAGCTTTCGTGGTGTCGACCAATCATCAGTGGTCGCGCAAAGTTGAGCTGAGCTAATTCAAAGTTAAAGGTAAAATATTAGGTCTAAACTTCAGATAGCAGCACCTTGCCCTGTGTGATTGTTTTTTTGCTGCCATTTGACGTAATGACTAAATAAGTAATTAATCGTTTTTTAAATTCTCGAGGCTTAAAACTACAAAAATTTTGTCTGAAATGGTCACGATGCGGACTCGGTTAATCGTTTATTAACTAGACTTATTTCAGTGGCTATGGAAACACTTGGTCTTATGCGTGTCAGTGCCCTTGAGTTCCTGGTACAAATCAGAAGTCGTTTAACCGATACGACGATTGATCTGCGAGAAACCACGTTTTTAAGTCGCCATCCAACTATACAACGCGGCATATGTGGCTAACACGATCCCGGCGAATAGATTCATTAGGTCGAATGTACTTTATAGTAATAAATTTATCAATAATGACCGAAAATTGTTTGTAATATAACACGATACTGGTTGCAAGCTTTGCGGTTTCCGAGGCCGCAGAGTGACCATTTCAGACAATAAATTTTATAGCTCACTCTTCTAGCCCCATGGAATTGAGTACAAAATCAACGAATAAATCAATGCAGAAACGAACGAATAGACGAATAAATGAGCAAATGAAAGAATAGATGAATGAGCAAATGATTTAACAAACAAATTAATAAGTGAAATGTATACGTATAAAATGCGTGGGTATAGAATCAGAACCGGCGGCGTGGAGAGTGCATAGCGGGAGTGTTCTGTGAGAGCGGGCTGTATGAAGACGATACCGGACAATGTCATACATTGGAGCAGTGTCCCTGCTATGACTCGGGCCACACCTACCAGCCCGGAAACGCCATCCACCGCAGCTGTGCCGACTGGTCTGTACTAATATCCTTGTAGTAGTAGTAGTAGTAGTAGTAGTAGTAGTAGTAGTAATAGACATAGACGGTTACTCGTGTCCTTGCAGTTTTGCGGGACGTTCACATCGAGCTTAGGTTTCGCTACGCCTTTTTCCTTAAGCGCTGATTTTCATGACACAATATGACAAATACAGTTGCCCTTCTGTTTCGCTTCCTTGCTTTTTTGTATTTTTTGTACTGTAGAAAGCGAGCGATACGTACTTATATAATAAAGGACATTTTAAATATGCACTATAAGATTTTTACGCGCGAAAGCAGCTACTGTTTTCAGCGCGTCTTAGCCATCGCAATTCTGTCTGTCCGTCCGTCCGTCACGCGGGTGGATCAGTCAAAAACGGTGCAAGTTAGGATCACCAAACGCCAAAATGGCTGAATATAGAAGAAAGACAACCTGCATATGAAATTTTCAGCATGGAATGTAGATTTTAGCAGTCCAAGTCTGGACCCTTTAGATTCAAGCAGGCCTGCGCACGTGAGTGTCAAAGAGGGGTACCCCTGTAAAAAGTGGTTATTTATCCTCTGTTGGCTTGTCTAGCGTGTAAATGGTTGCAGATAGGCACAGCCAATGCTGCTTATCATAACAAGCACTGACGACGAGCTTCTTACGAATGTCAACATCGATGACCTTAAATGACCTTGAACCTTAAAAATATTGATTTTAAGTGATTTTTTGGCGATTTTTGGCTGCGAAAGAGTGAATTGCGACGAAATGGATGGAGATAGACTAAGATTACCTGCGAACAGGAACTGCTATAGGCTTTCGCGCGTCTCGTGAGCATTAGCTCAAATTACTTGTATATGTTTGTTACGTCTCCGTTTTTGGCGTTTATTTCAGTTTTCATTTTCATGATATTGAGGCATATTTTTCTAGGCCTACACGTTTCATTTTATGGCGCCGCTATTTTACGGATGGAGGCGCCGCGTCTTGACAAGTATTGTAATATGATATGATATGATATGAAAATAGAAGTGGTAGTTGTATAGTAATAATAATAGTAGTAGTAGTAGTAGTAACAGTAATGGTAGTTACGAATGTCTGTGTGTGTGCTAGTGTGTGTGGTAATGCGACTTGGCGGTGCACTATAAGGCCAGAGTGTGCAGTGGATCAGATGGGTACCGTGCAATGTCCACACAACCAGGTCTACAGGCGTCATGATAGCCACTCGTGCACACTCACTTGTGCTACCTTCGACACGGGGTGTCCTGATAATATCTCGCCGTACGATGCCTGTGGATGTCCGCCCAACACCGCCATGTCCGCCAACGTGTGTAATTTGTAATAGTTGTAGTAGTAGTAGTAGTAGTGTCGTGTGCCCTGTAGCATGTGGTTTTGCATTAAGCTTCTACACGAGTGTTAGACAAGCTGCTATGTTCTGTGTATTTAAATTTTTTACTGTATTATTTTTTACTGTATGTCTGTGGATTTATGCGTTTGAAATGAACTGTCATTGATTGATTAACTGTCTGATTGACTGCGTAATTTTGTGTCCAGGGAACGTGTATAAATCCGGATCGATGTCCGTGCATTTACAACAACGAACTTTACGAGCCTGGCTCCACCGCAACCGTCGGATGCAAGATCTAGTAAGAGTCAATATAATACTCATAAATGGGCTATGCAATAAACGACGAAAAAAAATTAAAACGCGTTTGTAAACGCTGAACAAAAACTTCACAGTTTTCACTTGACATATTGTCACTAGATCCGATGTTTTGAAGACGTAAATATGTCATTATTTTTTAGCCAACCGTACTAACGATCACGACTATCATGTGCCATAGGCCGCCTATGGTACGATGTTTCATCTGTCCGTCTGTCGTCCGTCTGTCTGTAACGTTTTGTAATGTGACTAAACCCTACGTCGTAGCCTGGGGATGGCGACGGTACCGTTGGACAGGGTATTGGCAAGTTTCGTCCAGACAGTTTCGTCTGCACGGCCTAAATGACATTAGTTACTTACTTATTGACTTACTTATTGACCCAGATGTTTTGTGGTTGGTGTAATATAGTGAGTGTGAGTCGAGACGTTGGACGCACGTTGGTTCGACGGAGTGCAAGGGCGTCTGTACGGCGTACGGCGATCCGCACTACATGACATTCGACGGCCAGCACTACACCTATCAGGGAGCATGTCAGTACGTGCTGGTCAGATCACGCCACATCCAGCCAGCGTTCTGCGTCACTGTTGAGAACGTCCCCTGCGGATCAGCCGGTCTCACGTGCACCAAGTATAATCAGATATCGTTTATTTTTTAATACTTAGACCCAACTTTGCCAAAGACGAAGCGTGGGATTATCTCCTACAGTCTCTGCAGAGTAGTAGTAACCAGTTTTCTCTCATTTTGCGTAATGTCATTTTGCCTGCATTTACGGTTACGGTTAGGGTTAGGGTTATGGTTAGGGTTAGGTAGGCTTTGATAATCAAAATGGGTCTACTCCTATTAATGTAACCACTGGGCGGACGCGGCTGCAGCTCCAGGCTTTCAGCTCACCGAGCTCACATACTAGGTCGACCAAGATAAGTAAAAGGGGTTACTGATTTTTTGCACTGAGAATTTGTCGGCTATTGCGTGGTCCTCGGAAGAATTATATTTTTACTTTATCAAGGTTTGTGCTGTCCGATCGTTTCTAGTTTGTCTGTGTACGGCGCGTGTTGTATAGTGTTAGTAGTAGTGTCTGTAGCCTACATCTGTGTGTGTACTTAGGGCTGTAGAGATTACACTGGGGTCGACAAAGATCAAGTTGGTTTACGGCGCGGAGCCGCGAGTCAATGATAAACCAATCCCTGTCAGCAACGTCTATGCCTTCGACGGAGGACTGATGACCTATACTGGCGTCATGACTACTGTATCACTGGATGTCGGCATGGAACTCACCTGGGATTCGGGTTTGAATTTTTTAGTTTTTTTTTCTATCTGTCTCGCTCTTTATCTGTCTGGCTGTTTGTCTGCTTGTGCGTCAGTTTTTCATCTCCATCGCTATTTGATAATGTTCTGTGTTGACTAGTGCTAAAGCTAAGGTAGTGGTCAGAAAATAAAAGACTTAAAACCTGACGTTTGTGGGGTGCCATTAATGGCAACTACAACTTTGACTTGTAATCATGCGTAGTAGTAGTAGTAGTAGTATCAGCTGTACACTGTAGTTGTAGTAGTACCCCAGGTTACGTGTGTCGTCGTTGTACAGCTACCCGTGTGACTGACTGTCACTTTGTCGGCTCGTCGAGTGGTCGAATAGAAGGTTTGTGTGGTAGTAGTAGCAGCAGTAATAGTATCAGTTATAACACTCGTTGTAGTAATGTCTCACATGTTGTCGTTGTACAGCTACACGAGTGACGGTGACGCTATCTCCACGTCACAGCGGGCGAGTCGAGGGCCTGTGCGGTGATTTCGACGGCAATTGTCAGAATGATTTCTATGACCTGGGCACCGGGCAGATTGCAGCGACACCTAACGACTTCGCACGACTCTGGAAGACCTGCCCCAGCTGCCCTGACCCAGACACACCTCAGGACTTCGACCCCTGCGCCGTGAGTACTAGTCGTTGTTGCTGTAGTAGTTGTTGTAATACTAGTCGTCGTCGGCGTCGTCGTCATAGTAGTAGTTGCACCATTCGTGCATTTATCGTGTTTTGACCCAAACTTGAAAATGTCGTGAAACTTGACGGCTGTTAGAGAAGAACGAAAGAAATTTTGGCGATGGTCCTTGGTTTGTCGTCTGTCTGTTGTCTGTCACATTGATGCACCAGATTGTGTCAAATGGTGTTCCTGCTCCCACCAGGGAAATAAATATTTGAGAGTCAAACCATGATTGCAAGTTGCAGCCAAACCTCCAGTTCTATGCTGCCGCCTGGCGAATGCAAACGAGGAGTTGTGTGAACTTGCCGCAACGATTTTTTTCGTTTTTTGGCCAAATTACTTTTGTGTTTGTTTATTGTTTATTTCATGACATTCCGTCAAAAAGTTACACAGCAGCTTATGAAAAACAGTGACGGTCTGTGAAAACTAAAGTGAGGATACTGCAGCAAAATGAAATAAATGCTAACTGTTTTGTTTCAATGGAACTTTGATAGTGAACAAATTCTGTACCGATAAAAATTCTAGCGGCGAAGTTTTTTTACGGACGGATTGCGACTGAAAGCGCAAGAACTTTTACGCCCGGAGATAACGTTAATGCAGGCAGCAGCGCCGTGGGTAAAAAACGTGGGTGGGCAGAAAGTTGCAATGTTTCGACAGAAGAGATTACGGGTGCTCAAAATTTTAATTTTTTTTAAACTTTCCCAAAGTATGGTTTCTCAGCCGCCATATTTTGCATTTTGGACGAAAATTTTCCGACCATAAGAAAATTGTCGGACAATTTTTGGCAGCCCAAAATTTAATTGTTGGAAAAAGTGGGGCAAAATTGCCCCTGCTTTCCGACCATAAACGACACTCGGCATGTACACGTGTGTGCAGTCGAACCCGGGTCGTGCGGACTGGGCCAAGTCGACATGCAGCATAATCACCGAGGGACCGGAGTTTGCAGAGTGCAGGATGAAAGTTTCTGACTACCAGCTTTACTACAAAGACTGCCTCTACGACACTTGCGGGTCTGTACAACTACTACACCGCGATACTACTACACCCGACCCCTACTACTACTACTAGTACTACTGTATAGCGGCTGACATCTATATAGGTCTAGTACAAAAATTGCCTTTACAACATATGTGGGTTTGTATTAGTTACCGCGCTGCTGGGGTGGTTAAGCGAATACGCAGTACAAGCTTATACCTCTCCAGACAATTTGGTGTCGTGTGTAAACCGTGCTCAGATGGCATACAGTAGCCTACAACGTCGTTTGCTATACGTCGCACGGCTGCTGAGAAAAGTTATACCCCGTTTACACGATCGAGCAAACTCCGACCAGACGTCGAGCAAATGTATTCGAAAATACACGTGTTAATTGTTCGACGTCTGCTCAACGTTCGCTCGATGCTTGCTCGATGATTGCTAGACGTTTGCTCGACGTCTGCTCGATGTCTGCTCGATGTTTGCTAGCATTCATCTAGCCAGCTCGACGAGCTATGGTAATTAGCATGCTAATTAAGAGGGCGGGCGGGTTGTAATTGGAAAGCCTATATAACACGCCTAGGCCTACATTTGAACCAGGGTGCGGGGTTCTATCAGGCCTGCTTGATGTTTGCTCGATGTTTGCTCGATCGTGTAAACGGGGTATTAAGTTGCGAAAACGCAAACAGTATAACAGTGGGAGTGGTTTAAGTATTAATACTACTACAGAATCATACTTCACTTGGCAGTTAGACGTAGAACGTTTGAGTAAATAAACATGTAAAATTTCAAATAAAAATCCCAAATGGTTGCTTAAAAACGGCGAAAAACTTTAAGGGGCTACTTTTTTGTCACACCCTGTACTCCCTACTATTACTGCTACCACTACTACGCCAAATTTCCACCAACTTTGGTAATTTTAAAAAAAATGGCAAAGTGGATAAATTATGTAAGATGCACTCATTTTTACCTCATTTAATTTCATTTATGTATTACCTTGTTAAAATCAGATGTTCTAAAGTATATTATCCGAACAGAACTCCAAAAAATGAATGCGTCAATCAACTGTCAAAAAGCGTAGTAGCCTAGAAGGGACGTCGAGAGGCGTGGATTTCTCGAGGCTCACCGAATCCAGGTCACTGCGGTTTCTTGGCTATGGATTGTAGCCCAGAAATGTAAACACACTCTTGGGCTCCACTTCCAGACCAACACGAGACTCACAGGAAGCCTTTTAAGGAGCTACGACGATACCGTTTATAGTCTTAGCCTACTGCTACTTAATATTTCATTTCTTCCTTAGGCTACCACCCAGAAACTAAGTTTAGCCGTGACCTTCACCTTAGCAAAGCTCAGACAGCTATGGAAAACCCAATGTTTACAGTTTTTTATAAGTAGCTGGCGTTCTACTGGCCAGGACGTTATGATATGCAGAACGACTAGAACTAAGTGACCTTTAAGCCTATTTTTTCCAGATATTGACAATTTAATTAGCTATGCATTAAAGTAGCTTTCCTCCATGCCTATATACACTGTGTCCGGAAAAAAAGTAACACCCTAAACATCGTACAATAAAAATGTCAAATCTAAACCAATTCAAAAAAAATTTGCTACGATTAATTTCCAATAAATTACTTAAAAACCACCAAATTTTGTTTAAAAAAGTTATTTTTGAGCGGAGTTACGAATTGTTGAGTATCGATAACAAAATATCACTGTTACCAGTATGGCGTTACATAAGTAAACCATTCTGTTAATGTACATTTTCGTAACTCCAACAAAGAACACCCCATTTAGGCAACATTCCGTGTCAACAATGCTTTGTTTATCAGCAATTAAAATGCAGAATTTCAAATAAATCTGCCAAAGCAAACAATAGTTACAGCAACTTTTCTGAGATCACCCCAAAATACTTTAGTTTCATGTTTTTTTGTGTCTGACGTAATCCACAAAAACCTGAAACTGAAGTGTTTTGAAGTCACCTCATATAAACCACTATAACTATTGTTCGCTTCAGCAGATTTAACTGAAATTTGGCATTTTTATTTCCAACGGATGGCGCATTATTGGCGCTTAATTTTGCTAAAATGGAGTGTTTTTTGATAAAGTTACATAAATGTATATTAACCTCGGGGTTTACTTATGTAACGCTATAATGGTAACGAAAATATTTTGTTATCGATATTCAGCAATTAGTAACTCCGCTGTAAAATAATATTTTTGAACAAAATTTAGTGGTTTTTTAGTAATTTATTGAAGAGTATTTGTACGAAATTTAATTTAAATTCGTTTAGATTCGACATTTTTATTGTACGATATCTATCGGGGCTTACATTTTTCTGATCACAGTGTATTTGTATGTCTGTCTAGATGTGACTCCGGAGGTGATTGTGAGTGTCTGTGTACGGCTGTCGCTGCGTTCGCGTCTGAGTGTGACCGTCATGGCGTCTATGCCAAGTGGAGAAACCAACATTTCTGCCGTACGTATTACTACTATACTACTACTACTACTACTATTACAGTGGGCTACTACTACAACTGTTAACACTACACAATACGAGGAGCGGTCAAAAAGTTTTGACATATTAGACTACAGTTTTTTTCACAATTTATTTATCAGTGAAACGTACGTTTTTTATAGAGCTACTGACTCATCTGACTCTGCTGCGGATATGACGTCGTTGTAATTTATGACGTCACAGAGCAATAAATAGAAACGACTCGCAGCGTTATTGAAAGAGTCTTGAGTCATTCGTCATCGTGGACTGCAGACACCACCGTGGTCAGATTTTAAATTGCAAAATGGGTAATTATTATAGTACTTTGATTTGGGTCATTAGTGTATGCAGAGTGGTCTTAGCGTACAAAGTCATAGTCGTAAACAGCCAGCTGGGTAATTGTAGACTTTAGATTATACTGCAGTGCCGGATTTAAGGAAAAGTGCATAGAGCTTACTCTCAACCTCCCCCTTCTCTTCGCTCTGCTCATCAGGGGCCGCATGTAACAAGTGAGAAATCATAATTAGCTTTTCACCAACGCAACTGATATTATAATCAACAGTTTAATTTTAATGATTTAACGCTTATTGCGTTGGCTGGAAAAAAAGTACGCTTAACGTGCTACGTCCCACTACTACTACTACTACTGTTACTACTACTACTGTTACTACTACTACTGTTACTACTACTACTGTTACTACTACTACTGTTACTACTACTACTGTTACTACTAC
>Ga0209367_1003172_pt1 | contig 22209 bp, 17 predicted proteins | sample WorMetLIZISLAND2_FD_187412 | JGI IMG/M metagenome (GOLD analysis project Ga0209367, IMG submission 187412) | Marine gutless worms symbiont microbial communities from Max Planck institute for Marine Microbiology, Germany - Olavius geniculatus... ... | reverse complement strand
ACCTTAACCCCAGCCAGATAGGCCAGTACTCGATTTACCTACCCTGGAGGGATGGAAGGCTGAGTTGACCTAGGCGGTTGGTTACATCCCGAGATGGTTTACCTGCCCACAGGCAGTCACTACTGCTGAACACCTATGAATAACACTAATGACTAGTGAAACTGTTAAAGATGAACTGAAAAGTGCTGCAGACTTGCAACACAAGCCATTCTTCAACAGCGTCAACCAATAACCAATCACAAATGGCCTGCAAGAGCAGCAATATCAGAATATTATATCAGAAATATAATAATGCTACTATAAAATAAATGGCTTGTGTTTTCTAAGATATGTTGGCCATAAAAGACACTGCAGAGTCTGCACTGTATCACTTAAATGTACCTCATAATATATCTAACTGTAAGTCCTGTGTGTAGCATACTTAATGTCCAACTTACACGACAACTGAGAAGTAGGAAACCTATACTAATATGGTACCTGCACACGGTCAGTGTCTAATGGTATCTTAACCGAAAATAAATATATCTACATAAACAAAATTTGTAATATGCACAAAATGTCTGACAAATATGCAGAATAAGAGATGCGACAGTCACTGGTAGCAAATGGTGGAGATTAAAAAGCAATAGAAAATAAAATTTAAATGTTTAGAGATGGCATCTGAAACGATGTTGCATTATGGATACTTAAAGCACACAGTGGCACTCACCTCAATCTCAGGACCACCAACCCATCGGACAGCCGGCAGTTGCCGCTGCAGTAGCAAGTGGTTGGCTTCATCATCAAAACCCCACTGACAGATCACCAGATTCGCTCCTGTATCTTTCACCTGACACATCAACCAGCATACGGCGACACTCTTAGACCATGCAGTGTGCAATACATACAGATAATGAATCTTTCAACGTTAAAAAAAATAGCAAAAAAAAACAGCTGCACGCCAATGAACACAATTTGCATGCTCTCTCTGCTATTAATAATGAACAGACACTGACAGTGCAAACATAAATCAGGCTTTAAAATATCTAAGAATCCAACTATTTCAATACCAACTAAGTTACAGTAATTAAACTGCCTTTGGCATCATTTGGTCTATCCTTATATTCATGAAAGAACATAACACTTGCCAACCGTTAATTAGCAGTGACTGGCTAATAAGAGTCTGTACTGGCAGTCACCAGTAAATCAAAAAACTAAGAACAAAAAGAGCATTCTATTTGAACAAGCAATCCTGGATAATCCTAGGTTTAGTCACATAATAAAATTTTCAATTCTCGTAAACTTAACGATGACATTATTTGCAGTATCCAAAATTACTACCGGTAATGAATAGTTATTACTAGGGCCCACAGTTTTCTGCGGGCCGCAGAATTTCAAGACGAACCGTGAAATTTGCCCTTTTCCGCATACTCTTGATATTGCCGCGGAATTTCGCAGAATTTTGCAGAAGTTAAGAAATGAACGATGGCTTGATAATCGTTGGCTTGATAATGTATTGAAACAAGCACAGAGAAAAATCAAACTGAACTGCCTAAAACTGCGTCCCTACAAATAATTACCATCGTATACGGCACAATCGTAAATAAACATAATGCGACTTAAATTGACAAATTGCACTTTTGAAAAAAAAGATTGACAATTTTCTTTGTATGTTGCTAACATAACTGAGCGCCATTCCAGCATCCAAAACTGAAGTTTTTTTTAACAGAATAAAGCTTAGTTTTCACACAAACAGATAGCCAAAGTAAGACACAGATTTTGGACAATTTTGCAGCGGCGAGCAAAAAAATTTTGCGAACTGACCTGCGGAATTTGGCAAAATTTTCCACGAAAAACTGTAGGCCCTAGTTATTACAACACGGACAACAACATTTCAAAACAGCATTAAAAATTCTGCATGTATCCCTACGGAATTCCAGAGAACTTGATTCAAAAAGTCAATGACTGTATACCTGCTGGATCATCTCCTCAAACTTTGCGATTTCATATTCCTGCAATTTCTTGTAATCTGCTACGGAAGTTATCTCAACTTTGCTCTTTGTCTTCGGCTTGGGGGGCTCAAATGGACAAGTAAGTATTGCCATTTTAGCATCGTTAACAACCTGTTCATTCAACACAAATCAACATCTCACTACACCACAATGCTCCAGAACTCTTAAATATTTCCGCCATTAAGCAAGATGTGATACACTGGAATAGTTTATCAGTGAACAGTTTAATCATGTTCTATTTCACCTACAAGCTCAGCCGCCATGGAACGGGAAATTATGTGCACTATGCCGATGCCCCTGGTGGGGTATAGAACCCTTTACCTTTACAGTTTAATCACAAGTGACTGCTGAAAGTGCTGACTGACTGAATACATGCTCAATTGCCAAAAAAATTAACCCTGATAGATAATGCCACCAATAATTCAACTCACAGCACAGAACTGGACAGTAAGTGCAACTCAATAGCTTCAACCACTGGTCCTGGGGTCCTACTACTATAACAATACAACATAAATATAACAATGTACAGGGTGCGGCAAAAAAGTAGTCCCCTAAAGTTTTTTGTCATTTTCTCAGCAACCGCTTGGAATTTTAACATGGAATTTTACAGGTTCATTTACAGAAACGTTCTACATCTAACTGCTAAGTGAAATATGATTCTGTTGAAAAACGACAAAATTATAGACTTCTGAACATGACCGTTTATCGATTTTTCAGCATTACAAAATGTTTAAGCTAAAAATGCTATTCAATTTTCAACAACCGGTTACTACGTTACTGCCGATGACGTCACAGTGACGCTTTAACAAACAGTAAATTGTTCTGTTTATAAATTATCACTAAATTGTCGTTCTTATCAAGCAATCGCCAACTGCCCACCAGATTCATCTTCCAGCAGGACAGTGCACCAGCACACACGGCGCACAGTGCAGGAAACTGACTGCGGGCCAATTGTCCAGATTTCATCAGAAAAGACCAATGGCCTCTAAATTCGCCGAATGCAAACTCAGTGGACTATCACGTGTGGTGTGCGATGTTGGAGCTTACCGTAAGCTTAAAACAAAGCCAAAAACAATCGCTGAACTCAAGAAATCGCTTCAGGTTATCTGGAGCAACCTATATCACAAGGACCGATCGACAAGACTGTGAAAGACTTCTCAAATTAAGCAACTGAAGGCTTGTGTTGGAGCTTGGAGCTGTCAGTGAACACTTTGAACATTCACAGTGACAATGGAATTTTGGTATCTGATCATTCGTTAACTGTGTTGTTGGACTTGTTTCAACAATATTATTGAATTGGTGTTTTAGCTTGAACATTTTTTCACGCTGAGAAATCGGCAAGCGGTCATATTAAAAAACCTATAACTTCGTCATTTTTCAATGGAATCAAATTTTATTTGGCATTTAGCCGTAGAATAATTAGGAAATAAATCTGTAAATTTTCAGATTAAAATGCTAAACGGTTGCTGAGAAAACAGCAAAAAAAACTTTAGGGGGCTACTTTTTTCTGCCGCACCCTGTACAGTGAAAAACACGATAATAATTTTTAAAAACTACTAAGCCTATATAATACGATACATGATACATGATAAAGAGTATACATGAAAAACATAAACTTCAAAGAACCTTGGGCATCTGTGGATGACTAAAATCTTTGTCGACAACAACACCCTTTACAAGCATCGTATCTTCCATTTTGCCGCCAACTTTTCCTTCAACTTTAATCAGCTCAAAGTCGACATCTCGGCGTTTGAGATCAGCGACGGACAGCACAGCATTGACGGCAATCTCGGCCATCTGACGATGACACTTGTTGATGCTGCAATAAGATCAACAATGTGCTGAAATTAACGATCAGTCACACAATTTTTTAAGATCAGTAAAATCGTAATTATTAAATTTTCTATTCACGTCACTTACAGACCCAAGTCGCATGATGCATCATCACAAAAAAATGATTTGCTTCCCCTCCACAAAAAAATGTAAACAATTTAGTCTTTAAAACATTTACTAATTGTGTCTGACTATCAGCGTATTAACAGCAGTGACCAAAACTACAGTAGCATTTTCTTAGATGGTTACCAAGTACCACTGTTGGTTATTAATTGAAATTAATGGTTACTAGTAACTGATCAGTAATTTTTGTTAACAACAATTTCTGTCAACTGTGTTACATAATCCTCAACAAAAAGTGCATAACTAAAAAATTCATGCAAATATATTCAGCTGAACTGTACAAAACTGACATCTTAGAGCCAAGTGTCGTCATGGCCGTCTCAATCAGTGGTTCTAAATTGTTCGAGTCGACCGGAAATTGCTCTGCAATTCTGTCCAGCTCTGCAACTGCAACATGTGCAGCCATTTCATAGCCGTCGGCAATACGTATCGGATGTATCCCACGATCCAACAGCTGCTCAGCTTGTTCCAGCAGTGCTCCAGCCAACACTAAACACAGCCAACACATATACTGCTTAATAAATCAATGTATTAGGGTCCACAGTATGCAACAAAGTATTAAACCACTGCTTCAAAAATGACTAAGCTCAACCAGTCAATTAGGTAGCGTAACTGCTGGGATGTTGGACTTGCAATCGAGAGGTCATTGGTTTAACTCCCGATTGAGTCACTATCACGTGATTATGACTTGGATGGGTGACTGTCTGTGGACACTGGACAGGTAAACCATCTGACATCTTTGGCTATGGCAGACCTTTGATATGGCGGCGCCTGGCTACAGTGAAACAGAATCTGAGCAAATTCGAACTAGTGCCCCTTCACACTAGTGCCTGGTCACCGAAAATCCTACGACAAAAAACAGCTTGCGCTTCACCAACAACACCTGTAGTGCCATCTCCAGATAGAGGTAATGTCACACAAATGAGCATACCGTACTTGTCTTAATAACATTGATAATTTGCTAGTAAATTAAAAATATGCTGTGTGAATGTTAAAAAAGCAGCTTTTGCCTCACCAACAACACCAGTAGTGCCATCCCCAATCTCGTCATCCTGAGAGTGAGATAACTGGACCAGCAGCTTAGCAATCTGATGCTCTACATCCATCTGCTGAAGTATCGTAGCACCGTCATTTGTAATCGTAACATCTCCGTCGGAAGATACCAACAACTTGTCCAGACCTTTCGGTCCGAGCGACGTCTTCACAATGTCAGCAACAGCTTTTGCTGCCAGGATGTGTGACTAGCAAAAAACAGAAAACATGAAGATATTTTTTAACTTTTATTTCATGACAGTCCATGTACAGCTTATAAACAACAATTCTATCAGTACAAGTTGCCTTGATCCCTGGCCAATATCCAGGACCCAGCGTTTATTCAGAACCCGACTTCTGATCAAACTTTTACGTCAATGGAAATCTTCAATATAAAAACACACAAAAAGACAACAGCAGTTCACACTACAGTATTATCATGCACTGCAGTAATTTGGATTATCAGTTATGACATGTCATAGTGTTTTTTCTTCATAACGACAGACTACAGCAGTAGCTGCACCTTTACAATAAAAATCGTTAATGACCAAGAATATAAAGTACACTAATATCTGTGTTAAGTAACAGAATATGGCACTCACGCACCTCAAACAATCAATAAAATACGTTAACAACAGATCATACCTTATGAGCGTCTATGCCGACAAGCCGTTTCTGTTTTTCTTGATCTTTTAAGATAATGAAAGGGCGTCCATATTCATCGAAAGCTAGAGTACCGACAGAACTCATACTGCTTTATGATTTCGCTGAAACACACAAAAATAATACAGCACAGAAAGTCAGATGTTCGTGGATAAACAGCAAATCCTACAACAGTCACAAATTCCCAAACGTAAACATAAACAAATCGATAATATCTATGGCCGCAACACACTCACTAGAATCTATGGTGTAAATTTGAGAGGCACAACGAGTTAGAATTTTCAGAAATTCAGATACCGGTATCATGATCATTGACTTTTACAGGGCAAACGTAAATACTGCAAAAAAATTTAAATAAACAACGTCATTTGTGAAGTAAAGTTTAATATTGCAGCTGCAGTTTGGTATCGGTGTTACTCGTAATCTGATACCACATTTCACATTACACGATTTGCACAGCCCTACACAACCGGTGTAAAATCTAGATTACAATATGTGTGAAACTGTGGTGAAAATATTCTTGTCAAAATTTCTATATTACAATTTATTACATTTACAATTTTGCAAACTCGATGTTACGCAGTGTTAATTTTGCTGATTGCAGTTAATTTTAATTTTTTTATAAAAAAAAACAAAAATGTAATTCGACGCATTGTCGTTCTTGAGCGCTGTGTGATTTTTGTTGACATCGATCAGGTGATCGATCGGGTGATGTGTTTTGCGAATAAAATGCAGTGTACGCTCCGACGTTTATCTGTTGCCATCTGTTTGTCTTACAAGTTTGCATTTAAAAGTAGTTTTGCTGCGACGTGTCACAGATTTCAGATCAACAGAAGGTATTCATTGCCCTTTGAATTTGCGCAGTTACTACTGGCAACTACTGTACACTGTGTCTAAAAAATGTCCCACTTTGTAACTGTCCATATCTTTGACAGATATTAGCCAATTTTCGAAATTCTTTCACTCGCACACTCTTTGGACAATTTGCAATAAAGCAGTTATTGAGTATCCCACCACACCATAACTGTGTCACTACACTACCTTGTGAAATATAAATGCCAGAAAAAACTAGCAATACTAAGCAACAGGCATGTTGGAAGATGAAAGACACTTCAGACCAAAATTGCGACAAATGATCTGTACAATGCTATGCTGTATTAGACTTGTCTTTGTGGATATCTGGCATGTTATACAGAATGTTTGTTTCTGGCCTTCGTGGTTTAGTAAGGCTACCAGTTCAGTGGTCACGTTCTCTTCAGTACGTGCATGCTTCAATCTGCCACTCTCGTGCCTTTGTTCAGTGCTTCCTGTTATCCAAATCTTTTTAGTAATGTGTCCCAGTCCTTCCCTGTTTCTGTTTATCTTAAAGGTCTGTGGTCACCAAAATTAACATATACATTTTATCCATTTTCCTGAAAGTGCAGAATTTTATGATAACTTTGATAGTAATATCGGTGCCCAGCATTCTGTCAACACGGAAAAATTTACCTTTGAAGTCGACAATGTACGAAAACGACGTAGAAAACGCGCCGCCATGATGACCTGCGGTGAGGTCATGAGTTTAGCCTATAGACGTCATGATGAATTAATATTCCTGACGTCTATAGGCTATGGCCTAGCCTAGAATGATGACGTCGTTGGCTAGCCATTAATATTCATGATCTATATGGGCTAGGGTCATGACGTCACCGCAGGTACTGATAGATTAGAATATTTCGCATAACGTAACATAATGCCGCATTTCGTTTGAATTCACGCATTAATTTCATATATATTTATGAAGCTCAAATCGACATATTATATATGCGAGGTTAAATGTCTAATTTAAATCTACAGAAATTGCGCAAGTGAGTTTGACCGTGGCCATGGACCTTTAAGAAATTTTGCCAGTATTTTTTGCAAAGTGCATTTTTGAACTTAAAAAAGTTCTTATTTAAAACCTTGTCCCCATTGCTAAATGCACGTTACATTACCAGTGTATTGTCACTGCATAAAAAAATTATTTTTTTTACAATAATATCATCTGCATTTGTTTAGAAAGACAAGGAATGTATCAAAAACTAAACATTATTAGATATTAATATAAAAATTGTTGAAAAATTGTTTTTAGAAAATAATTTTTGCGTATGTATTACTGGCATTTTAGACATTTTTGACAATAAGAGTTTCACATGGTAGTGTAGAGATGCAGTTAAGGGGTGGTGGTATGTTTAATAATAACACTACTGCTACTTGTCCACAAAATGTGCCAGTGAAAAATTTTGAAAATCGGTCAATATTTGACGAAGATATGGACAATCACAAAGTGGGACGTTTTTTGAGACACAGTGTATAAGCACCCGCAGGGCGCAATACGCGACAGCTAGCGCTTTCACTGGGAGCAGCGAATAGTGGTGCCATCTCGTAGTTGACTGACAGCGGCTCGCTGCTAGTCGCTGCAGCCAGTATAAATACCAGTCCAAAATGTCCATGAAAAAATAAGATGGTAGGTTTAACCTAACAGTTTTGCATCAAACTTAGTACCTGCATTTTTTTTACCTAAACCACGATCTTGACTTTGAGAGTTTTCTGATTCTTGGTATAGTGAACTGTTTTCTGTGGTTATTCTAAAATTGTGTGAAATGAATTATTGTGTTGCAGGATGACCTCACGAAGCGTTGACCTAAGTCAGTTTGATGCCACGCAGGTGAATCTGCTTCAAGAAGAATGCATACTCATCGACAACGATGACTGCAACATCGGTTCTGCTTCTAAGAAAGTCTGCCACCTTTTGGACAATATTGAAAAAGGTCAGTTTGTTTCATAACATAGCATATAGCGCACATGTGTGTTAGCGGGTGGCTAGGTGGCGTAACGGTACGATGTTGGACTTGCAATCAAGAGGTCGTGGGTTAGACTCTGTGTCAGGTTACTGTCAAGTGGTTATGTGTCTGCACACAGGTGAACCATCTTGGTATATAATCAGCACTAAGATCAGCTCAATCTTCCATCCCTCCCGGGTATGTAAATCGAGTACCGGCCTGTCTAGCTGGGGTTGAGGCAGGCACATTCACCTTTGTCAGGTGGCAGATAACACTGTCTGATCCCATGTGGCAGGTGATGCTTCATGGCTTTGAGATCATGGGATTCCCATGAGCTGTGCATGATTGGTATTGCAATCACTATTTAGGCCTGTTTCCTGTGTTCTGGTGGTAGGCTAGCTTATACAGATTCTTGAACTAGGATTGGATAGATATTGGTCAGTTAAGTTGCACTTTTGAGTTAATATCCTTGGTAGTTGCTTATGTGTATTTAGTAAGTTATGCATATTTGATATCAACAGTTTATTGTATATAATTGCACATAAATTACATTTCTGTTAACTGGTATTTGTGTTACAACAGGCATGTTACATCGAGCATTTAGCGTATTTCTCTTTAACAACGAGGGTCGTTTGTTACTTCAGCAACGCGCATCAGCAAAAATCACTTTCCCTGGTGATTCATTGCAAATATTTTCTTTTGCTGTTTTTATTGCTGATCATTAATTGTTATTGTAGTTTCTTTTTTGTAGTTAGTTAGTTTTGCAGCTATAAGCTGATATACTGTAGCAAAACTAATATAGAATCACTCATGACTGCTTTACTTTGGCACATTTTACACAACATACTATTATTACTATTATTACTGTCTCTTACTGGCATTAGTGTGTTAATACTTCTAACATTGAATTAGGTTTTTGGAACACTGTTATCTTGAGGACAGTGCTCTAATGCTTGTGGTTGGGAATCAGAAAGGGCATACAGCCTGTGAAACTTCTTGAAAACCCGCTGGTAAGACTGAAAATCATGGAACCAGGTAACCTGACTTTGGTTGGAAAGCAGCCATTAGAATGCTTTATGGCATGGTGTCTGTGTGCTGCTGATGTGCTATCCAGCCTGTGTCTAGTGTGTGCAGTTTATTATTAACAAGATTTTGTGCTGAACAGCATAGTGGCTGCCATTCATCTTCCCTGATCCTGTTTTTGCCTTTTGCTCACTAAAGTTTTTTGAACCCAAATTATGTCATCATGCACATGAGATTGTAGTCTGAATGTCATTCTCTGATTGTGGAAGGCCCCAAATTTTGGGACGTGTTTATTTTTTAAATTATACCCATTTGTGATCATGTGGCAAAGTTTGAATGATCGCCTTTCATCGGCTGAGGGACCTCGGAGATTACACACTGAAAAAGAGAAATACGTAGACATCAGCAGCAAAAAATGGTGGCCTGTCTTTACACAAAATCATGGCCTTGGTTTTAGCTTTGACGCCTCCCGCTTGGCCTTAACATTTTGGCCTCTAGTCACTCGTAATGAATGTGCTCTATACTCTTGTTATGTCATCGTGACTGCGTAGGATTAAGTATCTGAACCGAATCTGCAGCTTTAATATGTTGCAGATAGGTTATTAGAAAGCTCATCTTTAGACTCTGTTACTTAGTGGTCTTGGCCTTGGCCACGGCATTGAAGATCGCTGGCTTTGGTCTTGACCTTGAAAATGCTGCGTAAAAGTCAATCGATTCAGCAAACGTCTTTATTATCATCTGGCATCATCGACGCCAGTGACATCATAGACAGACACTTCGTTCATCATAGACACTATAAACACCATAGACACCTTTCATCAACGTTGGCTATATTGGCCATATTAATCTACTGGACGTAAATTTCTTTATTTGCACATGTTAATCAAAACAATAACAAAATGTCCGGATTTCACCCAAGTAAGTAAGTAAAAACTTTCTGTTCATAACAAAACATATTGACAAGCAAGTAAGTAAATTCTCTGTCCGCAACATGCTGGTTTCAAATTCATTCAGTTTATCACAATTCCTATAATGCATTGGTCAGTGCAAGAGTTCTGGTTCCGGTTCAAATGCATGATGGGAATCAGAGATATCTCTGATGGGATTTGTGATATAGCAATTGCCATGTCACAATTCCCAGCGTGCATCTGAAATGGAACCGGAACTCCTGCACTGATTGATGCATCCTGGCAATTGTGATGAACCAAATTTCTGTGTAAGAATGGCCGCAGTGTTTTCTGTGCATGTTTCAGATCACTGGACAAACACGTGCTGCAGTCATCCGCTGTCGTTTGATGCAGAGCTGGACGAGAACAATGCACTCGGTGTTATCCGTGCAGCTCAACGCAAACTTAAGCACGAGCTGGGCATAGACTCACACCAGGTGAGCAATATTTAGTTTGACCAGTGGCGTAGAAGCCGAAATACAGAGGGCTCATTTGCCCTCACCTTCCACCTAAATTATTGGTTGCGGAAAATTTTTTCTTGTCCGAAAATTGTCATTCAAAAATGATCATCCAAAACTGCAAAATATGGGGCTAAAACCAGATTTTGTTGGAATGTAGGGACAAAGTCAATATTTTGAGCACCCATAATTTTCTCTGTCCAAAATTTGCAGCTGTTTGTTGGAATTTTGTTGGAAATTTGCAGCGTTTTTTTCAGAAAATTGCAACTTCCTACCCGCCTACTTTTTCAACCCATGACGCCACTGAGTTTGACAGTGAACTGCCTAGTACCGTAACTGATGTCAATGGCTTTGTCTTGTGAAAATATTATTCACTTTTTGTTTCATTGGCTATTTTTGGCAGTTGCTTTAACATTGGTTGGATCACCAAAATGCACTTTTGGGAGGTTCTGATGCAGATGCAATCTCTCAACAGCTGTTAGCATTCTTTGAAGTAGCAGATGTCATTTTTACAACTAGCAAAGTTTCCACTCTACATGTGGGAAGACCTTTAAGTGACCGTTGTTCACCAGATGGCGCCATGAAGCACTGCATGTGCGCTAAGCACTATGCTGATGGCCGGCCATCAACTCAAACTCCTCCTCAGGTTGCCTGTGGGGGAAGGTGGGGTACACTTATCTAAGGCCCAAGGACAAATGCCATGGTCGGAGTTTGTGACCATGCAACACAGAAGGTGCATATGACAGACAAACTTTTCGCTCATTAAAGTCATTATAGTAAGATTTACAGATAGTACTTTAACATTGGTTGCAGCAGCATATGTATCTGTTGCATTATCTGTATTTTGTGTTTATTGTCGTTGTGGTTGTGTGTAAAGATTCCATTGGAATCGTTTGAGTATCTAACTCGGATACATTATCGCGCTGCCAACCTTCCTCATGATGGTGTCTTTGGTGAACACGAGATTGACTACATCTTATTCATACGTCGAGATGTTACTCTACATCCTAACTCAAATGAAGTTCGTGATTATCGATACGTCACCCAGGAAGAGTTGAAAGATATGATTGGTAATGAGCTCATTTGGCTCATTTTGCTGTCGGCTCTTTCTCATTTTAGTTTTTTTCAGTTTTAGTTATTTTTATTTTTCTACTTTTTCGTTTTCAGCTGACTATACCCATGTAACAGTCGAGCTTATGGTATGAGTTGTCATCTCTCTGTCTGCCTGTTATGTATGTATTCAGGCCTAAGTTGCTATAGATCACTAATAGGAAATCACGTATTGGATTTCAAATGACATGAAAATCGTTGACTTTGGATGACCTTGAAGGGTCATAATGCAGTATTGTATGCCAGTCTTGTGGTATCGTGGCTATATGGTAAGTCATAGGGGTCGGCAATGGTACCATCATATAAATCACTGGTGACTTCCTATAGGCTGTCAGTAGTAACCATGTCTTCATACGCTGTGGTTTGGCTGCAATATTCAATGGGAAGTTTCAAGCTATAAGTGGCCAATGGCCGTATCTCGGAAAAGGTGACAGATATGGCCAAGGTTACTATTAGTCACTAATAGGAAGTGGCAAATGCCCTTTTAGATTACTTGAAAATCATATGGATGGCCTTGAAGGTCAGTACGTGCATTGCACTATTGTAGCTAAATGGTGAAAGATATTGCCAAGGTTGCTATTGATCACTAATAGGAAATCGCATATACCCTTTTAGATGAGATGAAGATGCATCGATCTTGGATGATGATGGCATTCTAAGATTTAAGATTTCTAAGATTTATGAACAAATGGAACAGCTTTATTTTGTGCTGCATTCAATAGCTGCATTGAAATGTTTAAAAATTGATTTTGGCATTAGCTGCATTTTCTTTTTTGAAAAAAGTTAATCGTGAATAATGTTGTTGCTAATGCTGTCCTCATTATTGTAGTAAAGGAACTGATAGCATTTGTTATAATTAGGCTGCCCACATGTGGTAACAGATTGAGGCGTGATGTTTTTGCTTCGCTTTTTTTATTTTCCACTTTTTCTCTGAAATCAGACCAGCACCAAACTTGGGCAAAGGATGAACTTTACCTGGAAGGAATTCTGGCCAAGAGCCACTTGAGGGATTTAGGAGATAGGGGCATGTTAGATTTCCCTTAGTCGGGCTTACAGTGCTAAGTGGCCTCACGTTGGACCCTGCCTCAAATTTCTGGTTGCCGTTGTTGTGTGGCATGCAGAAAAGAGCAAGGCGAATGGTACGCTGATAACTCCGTGGTTTTGGCTGATCGTCGACAGCTTCCTGTGGAAATGGTGGGATAATTTGGACTCGCTGAAGCCGTGCAAAGACACAGGCACAATACACCGAATGTGTTAGCAGCTTTGGCGGGAGATTCTAATCAGCAGCACGTGGCCAGTGGAGAGGAGGGGAGAGAATTGTCCCCTCACCCCTGAATTTTTGGTTGTTGGAAAATTGCCGGAAAATCTTCTTGTCTGAAATGTTTCGGGCTAAAAACCCCATTAGGGGGAAATTTAGGGTCAAAATCGAAATTTTGAGCATGCATGATCCCTGCAACTTTTTCCCTCGGCTACTGTTTTAACGCACACAGTGCCACTGATTGCGATTGTTAATTGCTGCTAGAGTGACGATCCGTTGTTGTTATTCTGTTGTTTGTATTTAAGCTCAGTCATTTGTGTGCTAATGTTTTCCATAGATGTTAAAAACATGTTTTTAAATGTTTTTTTAAAAATTATTTTAACGCTTTCGTTTTTTTTATTTTTAATGTCATGTTTTTGTTCTTATTAAAAATAAACATACAAAATTACAAATATGATGCATTTCTCATGGGCAAATAGCGTTTAGTCCTGTTTTCAATCTGTATCATAATCACAGTTACATAATAACATACAGTACATTCCGGTCTTCAGTCTTAAATGGTAGGTTTTTGTTTTTAACATGTTATTGTGCTAAATGTAGCTGTTTTTATGTATGTTTTTTACATGTTTTTATAAAAGTGAAAAACATGTTTTTATTTGCAAATCAATGTGATGTTTTTGTTCTCTGTCATTCCTTTTCAGTGCTCAGCGATTATTTTTTTGTAAAGGAAACTTTTCCAGGATAAAATGACTACTAAGTCATTTTATTCTGCTGCCAATACATGTACACAGCTCAAGTGAAGTATTACATATTCATTGACACCTCAAATAATAGTGCTATTGAGGAAAATTTCTTCCACAAGATAAACAAAATTTTTGAATGAAAATCCCCCATTTGGTGGGATTTAAGGGCAAAATTGACTTTTGAATTTTTTTTGTCCGAAATTTGCAATTTCTAGCCCTTTTTTATTAACCCATGATGTCACTGCTGCGGACCCAAACTTACCGCCATTATTGGAAGTAACTGGACTGGTTTCATGTCAACTGTTGTAATCAAACATTTGCATATTTTTGTTTTGTTAACATCTTTCATAAAGATTACCTCATATTGTGTGCTGATATGACATGATATGATAAAGTTGGTAGTACTGACCTTCGAAGTCATTCAAGGTGAATGATTTTCATGTCATTTGAAAGCCAATATGTGACTTGCTATTAGTGATTAATAGTAACCTAGGCCATATCTCTCACCATTTCCGATATACGGCCACTTATAGCATTAAACATTTCATTCAAAATTGCGGCCAAAGTGCTGAATATGAACATGGTTACTATCGACAGTCTATAGTCAGTTGCCACCGCTCTATCCGATGGTATCATCGCAGATCCCCTATAACTTACCATGTAGCCACAATACTGCATGATTGGCATTGCATAGTGCATTATGACATTATGACCCTTCAAGGTTATCCATGGTCATTGATTTCCATCTAATCTGACACAGCATATGCAACTTCCTATTAGTGATCAACACTAACCTTGGCCTTGCACCGTTTAGCCACAATACATCCGTGACAGACAGATGGATGGATGGACAGACGATGACAACAGCTTGACTGTTACTTAGGTATGGTCAGCTAAGAAATGGTCAACCCTCGTTGTAGTGGCTAATGCAATCTGCCCCTTTGCACCCTCAACAATATCCACATGTCATTATTGACATTGTTGTTACGTGCACATTTCATCTAGCTCATTTTCTGGCTGTGTCCTTGATAACATTGTAATTGTTTGCTGCACAGTGGCCATGAGACTGATAATATTATGCATTTTGTGTCCAGAAAAAAGTAATTGACTTTAAACAATTCACATTTTTTATGTGGAATTTTGTAAAAAAAATCTAATATTGTTTGTTTTAGTAAGGAAAATGTATAGATGGAGGTTACTCTTTTTCTGGACAAAGTGTAGTGCAATGTATAAATATACGAGTTTAACATTATTAATCATTAACCATTTGTACTTATCACGTATCATGTTCAGTGGATTTAGAAGATGTTGTTTTGATTGTCTGTTTCTTACTATTTATGATGGTTTGCAGGTAATTGAAGTTGCTTTTTATGTTACATTTCATCTCTTACAGTGCTGTAATTGTCAGGAAATGAAATTGATAGTCAAGTCTACTGATATAACTCATTGATCTAATTTCATACTGTGTCACCGAGTCGATAATTTACTGATAGAAGTGATGTAGGGTTTGTAATGTCAATAGGTAATTTTTTTTCTATACAGGCAGTTGAAAAATGTTGGCGTCACATGGTGCAAAGCAGGCCCGTCGAGAGGGTGGGGTAAGGGGGTTAGCTACCCCGGTCCCCGCGACGTTTGGGGGCCCACCGTCGGCCAGAAATATAAAGTACGCCAGAATGTACCATTTTGAAAAAAAAATTCAACAATTTTCTTCCCAGAGGGGCCCCGTGAAAATGTTTGGGGGCCCCACAAGAATGTTCCCCCCGCTGTGTTCTCGACGGGTCTGGTGCAAAGAACAACTTTTGCTACGCCAAGCTGACAAGCTGAGTTTTTATGTGAAGTGGTAATTTTTACAAGTCATTCAGGCTTAATTCTCTAATGTATGTCTAGCCTCTACAAATAACACAGTAAACAGTATTATTTTATTTATTTATTTATCTAATGAAAACTAAGCCCGTAACAAACGTATATGCAGTCAACACAACTTAATACGGTACTAATGAAAGTAAAGTAAAAAACAGAAAAACCATGCAGAAACTGCAGATTGAAGTGCTAAAATCATTGAACCAGAAATAACACCCTTCATTAAACACAGTACGATACAGAAATCGAGAGGCAAATCACTGCGCGGGAGAAGAAAGATTGACGAGTCTTATAAAACGTATGAACTTCAAAAGAACCTAATTTAGCAGGCCAGCTATTTCACAGATTAATGACACGCTCAGCGAAAACTCGGACCTAACCTACAACAGGGAAGCATTGAAAACTTGCAGCGAGTACCCTCTCAACAGTGGCGTAGCCAAAAATGTGAATTGTGGGCCTCGTCTTTCGTACCCTCCTTTTTTCCCTTCTTTTCCCTCTACTTACCCCTCTACCGCCTTCCTTTCCCTTTCTCCGTCTTCTCCTTTTCTCCTCTTAGAAGTAAGACCCCTTAAAATCCAGCTATATGAGGTCTGGGAGAACGCTGTAAGCTCTGCATCAGGGTCTGCGGGAGAGCCAGTGGCGTAACTACTGACCCCGCAGATGGCCGCAGTGCGGGGGCCCACGAGTGGGGGCCAACATTATAGTGCTTATTTTTTGTCACAGCAAAAACACAAAATTTGATGTCATTAGATGTTCTGGGGCGCGAAGTGCTCTAGAATACGTTTTCGACCGGGCCTCCGCCCCGGACCCCGCTGGGGGAGCTCAGAGCGCTCCTCCAGACCTAGCTGCATTGAGAGAGCCTACTTGCATGGGAAGGAAGCATAGGGGTCAAAAAAAGACAGAAATAAGAGAGAAGGGAACAGAAGGTGAGAACAGGAAGAGAGGGAGCGTGCAGAGAGGGAAAAGAAAAAAGAAGGGGCCCTGGATGATTTTCTTGCAGGGAGCCCAAAATTTGAAAAATTAAGTTACGCCACTGCCCCAGCCAAAATCAAATCTGGTGCATTGTAGCTTTAAAACAATTTTAATTATTCTCCTGAGAATCGACTCGACCAAACTGGCACATTTACTGCAGTTTAAATTGTAGGCCTACTTATCTTGTCTGTTGTCTGGGATTGGGGTCATGCACCACCCCTTAGCTACGCCACTGTTTCTCGATCGTGGCACTGGCACGCAAGTCAAAGAAGTCACATCGCTATCATGGCCTGTACTTGTACAAGCCCTGTGCAAGGTTCAGTTACTTTGACGTTGAAAAAGCAGAGCGCAAAACTGGCAAAATCAGGCTTAGGCCTATAGGCTACACAATTACTGTGTACAATAAGTTGTTTGAAAATGTGTTTATAGTGTAATTCTATGTAAATCATTATTATCGATGTTTCTGTATGTCGAAAACTCGAAACAGTTGTTAGGCCTACAAAATTATTTGGGCTTGCAGCACTTTTCGACTACTTTCGTTTTCGTGTGGGTTTTCCCTATGGTTTTAACGTTTTGTTAGGGTTTTCCGCGCACGTCAGATATTTCGATGCAGTGATTGTTTCGCGATTGTTGAAGTATTTCAAGACTAGCTGTCGAGTGATCACTTCTTATGTCATTTAAAGCTCTTTTACAAATCAGTCATAAAGTATTGTTGTTTAATGTAATTTGACTTTGCCAAAGCGGAATCAAATGGTTACATTGTTGTTAAACCACACACAGCTCGCATTGGTAGGCTGTTTTCACGACTTTCGGCTGCAGTCGTGCGTCATAAAAGCAAACGACGGTGTAGTCTGTGCCACCTGAGCGTGGTTTGAGCGCACTGTCTGGAGTGGTGGCCCAGCGGTTAGAGCGCTGGATACAACACCGAAAGGTCCCCGGTTCAATTCCAAGCCAGTGCACTACTAAGTAACAACTCTGGGCAAGTTGTTTACACCTATGTGCCTGCGTAGGTGCAAGTGTCTAGTGGTTAGTCGACTCGTAACTTTCAGGTTGCGGTTCGATTCTCAGTGCCGGTCGTTTGCAAGCAACCTTGAGCAAGTTGCTAATCTAGCTGCTGTGTGCTCAGGCCAACTCAGCCTCTTATTCTCCGTGGGATGAGAAATGAGTAGTAGCTTACGGATTACGGAGTGAAGGCCAAGCGGTGGTATGTCTGCTAGCTGCAAACCGCGGGTCCATTGTTCGCTTAGGTGGGCAATGGATGGCCGCATAGTGCGCTACGGTATCACTAGCTCATGCCATTCAGCTGCCACTTCCGAGATTGTAAAGCGCTTCTAGTTTTGAGTCCGTCTCATGTAAAAAGCGCTATAGCAAGTGTTGGACTTTACTTTTACCTTCTACTGCGTACTCGCTTACCCACTCCAGCAGTGCGGTGCTTGGTACTTACTGGGGTAAGATACTAAATTATGTGAATTGCTGTAGATTACTATTGCAAAGTGAAAGAAAGAAAACACAGTTTTCTATGTCTCACAGCGACTACTATGAAATACTTGGCGTTGATAGAAATGCAACGACTGAGGATATACGAAAGGCGTAAGTGCATTCCTTATCCTGTATGCTTATTGCATCAGTATGTCGAAGAAAACCGCATTTTTTAAATAGTAGGCTAATTGAAGTACTCCCTGCATGATGAGAGGTATAGTTTCAGTCATGCTTTTCCCGTTCGTTAAATGCATAATATATAGGCCTATGAGGACCTTTCTACAGGTTGTCGTTGGTTCTAGCCGACCGTCGGGCCGGAAACATATACATTGTTTAACACGCTAGATAAATTTAAAGGGACGGATCTAACACAGTGTAGCATCGTACAGATCATTCACTGTTTTTTTGGTCTGAAGTGTTTTTCACCGACATGCTTGCTGCCTATTATTGTTTTTTCCGAACATTTTTATTTCACAAGGTAGTGTAGCAACGCAGTTAAGGTGTGGTGGGATATTTATAAAGCACTTCATTGCTAATTGTCCGCAGAATGTGACAGTAAAAGAATTTTGAAAATTCGTTAACATTTGGCGAAGATATGTACAATAAAAAATGGGACGTTTTGGGGACGCGGTGTATTAGGCCTATGTGATTTATTTAAAATGGTACTGGTCATCAGCTGGACAGCTGGTTGTGTCGCCATATCCAACTGTTAATATGTAATTTGTCTGGAAATGTTGGTCTACAGTTATCGCAGACTTGCACTGCGTTGGCACCCGGACAAGAACCCAAACAACAGAGAAGAAGCCGAGAGAAGATTCAAAGAAATAGCGCACGCGTATGAAGTTCTTTCTGACCGTAAGTAAATCATTACTGTCTGCAGGAGCGGCGACAGTATTGTTTTCAGCATCGTCGCTTTTTTGTTTGCTTCTCCGTTAACCCTATAGGCTAACTCGTGAACCGCTGCACTTAATGGATGAAATTTTATACAAAGATGTATATCGACAACCGCAAGAAGCCTATGCCAACTTAACTTTAAGGTCATAGGTCAAAGGTCAAGATCACAGGACCAGATTTTCGGATACTTTACAATTGCGAGATAGAACTTCATACTGCTACTAGCTGCTGTTAGACAGGCCCAGGCTGATAGCTACATGTGTAGCGGCCGAGGTGACGTCAGTGCTATAAAATAAATGCTATAAAAATCACAGCATGCCAGGGCGGCTGCCGCGGACAGTTTTAGCCTTGCGCAAGGCTTGACAGTCTTGTTGTGTATTTAAAAGTTAGGCTTATGTACCGTGTATTGTAAGAAGAGTCACGTTGAACAGTTGAATTATTATAACACACAGTCCGACAGTTTGTTATACTAATTGTATCATTCTGATAGGCTATTACAGTGATAGCAGTGGCGGATCCAGAAATTTTGAATAAAGGGGGGGCGGAAAGGTACAGGGTGGGGTCTGCCCTTCCACAGAAAATTTTTATGCAAAAATAGTGCACGGTGCATTTTTGTGCAAAATTTTCGCCTGTTTTAAGATGCATCCGGTCAATAAGGGGGAGGGACGCCCCCCTTGAATCCGCCAATGAGTGATAGGCTTATTGCTCAAATGCACTGGTGTAGAGATTCAGTAGGCCTACGTAAAAAACGTTAACTTTTCCCGAGCCTCAAGGCCCATAAGGCAGCGCTGATCTCAGTTTTCTTAGCCTTCAGCCAGACACCAGTTTACACTGCAAGACCTAAGAGCTAGTGCATCGCGCGTTGTGCCCGTTTACGTCCCAGCTTTCGCTTGTACTCATTGCGCCTACCCACGGAGGGATGGCCAGGCTGAGTTGACACTGATGATTAGAAATGGCAATCAATTGTTTAATTAGGTTGGCGGACGCAAACAATAATCGCGAAAAATTATTTTTGCTAGTCATTACCAGTGATGTAGCCTACCAGTTATTTTACTCTTTAACCATAAATTATCTGTTTACCAGCTAGATTTGTCGTTAATATGCCACTTTTTGTGTAAAATGATAATAAAATAATGTCATATTTTGTAGCAAAGAAGCACAGCGCATATAACAGTGGTTACTCAGCATCTGCCAGATACAACGCTGCTCAGCAAGAGTTCAAATTCCGTGACCCTGATGAGATATTCAAGGAGTTTTTCGGAAACAAGGATCCTTTTGAAGCTTTTTTTCGGCGATAAAGACCCGTTTAAGGCTTTCTTTGGAAACAAAGATCCATTTGAAGCGGTGTTTACTGCAGAAGGTAAGCCTATGTTCTGTTTATCAGTCACTAACGTAAAATGTATAGGCGTAGTTCTTTTAGCAATATTTTAACTTTTTAGTTGCTGTTTTAGAGGGATGACCTGATGAGAAACATGTTTCAAAAGCCAGAATGATTGGACACCCATTTGAAGCAATGGTCAAGTAGCGTTTAGGTGATTGGCCTTTTGTTCTAATGCCAGCTTAATTTGCTTAGCTGTTTCTTTACATTTTAAAACTTTATTTCGCCAATAGTTTAATAGAATCGTATTTTTCAAAATAGAACTGGGCTCCACTATTAGGCCTATCGTAGTACAGCATTGTGTAATGTGTAGACCCTGTTTTACGATGTCAACAGGCTAGACAAAAATATCTGCGAGGGTGTATTTTTTGCTTTCTGTTGAGTTTTAGTCATTGATATTGCAAGTTGTAAACGCTACATGATGGCAACCAAGTAAAATAGAAGTGATGGTTGTTTTCATTCTGTGTATTTTTATTTAAAAGTCATGCAAATACTGATTACTGCATTTGTTGCGCAGAATTACGGAATATGACAGGCAATCCATATACATCGCAGTCTCACTCAAGGTAACACAATAATCACAAGTTCACAAGTAGCACGCTTCTTTCATTAAGACTGTACTTCTATTTTAGTTTTTCTTATTTTATTTTTATTCAGTTCTTCGTATTTTACGTGCTAAATTAAACTGGCAGGTTGTCTGTCAGTTTTCAAGTGCAAATCCCAACTGCACGAAATTTTGTTACAAAAGAAACTTGACTTTTTGTGGCAGCCCAAGGTGAAGATTTCATGATCGTAGCAGGCACCGTTTTGATAGGGCTGCAGGGTGTGACGGACCATTGAGCTATAAATTCATAGCTCTTTGTGACGGACAGACAGACAGACAGATGGACGCCTCTCTGATAGCTAGGCTTAATACGCGCTTAGCATAATTGTACATACATGCATACATCGTTTATTACGCCAGTGGCAGCACAGCACATACATATAAAATATATTAAATACAGTCATAAAATCGTAGGCCCTAAAATCGTAAAAAAATGCAATACAAAAACTAAAACTTGACCTCAGTTTGCTGCGCGTAAAAAGACGTTGAAAAAATATATAAAACGTTGAAAACGTTCAAACGTGACAACAGACAAAAAGCAATAAAAAACGTACAAAACGTACAAAAACGTTTATTGCATCTATGGTACAGGTACGAAGCTGCCAGAAATGATAACCGACAAAATTTGGGAAGCAGGTGCTGGAATGCAGCTACAAGGTCAGTGGTGCTGACAAGTAGGGGCAGCCCCCATTCCCCGATGGCTGGGCAAATTTTTTGTTAAAAACAGATGCTATAAATTCGGAAAAAAATAATTAAAATCGTTGCGTCCAGATCTCGTATTTTGAGGTTATAATGCACCAAATTCCATTTCGGCTGGGGCTCCGCTCTAGTCTCAGCTGTGGTAGCTCACAACTCTCCCAGATTTCTGGAATTTAAGGGTTCTACCTCCAAGGGGAGGAAAAAAAGGAAAAGGGGAGAAAGGGAAGAGAGCCGAAGGGAGGGGAGGGGACGAGGGAGGGGACAAAAGGGGAAAAAGAGGAAGGCAAGGATAGGAAGAAAAAATAGGGAAGAAAGAGGGAGGAAGGCAAGGGGAGGGCCTG
>Ga0209367_1003171_pt1 | contig 22211 bp, 13 predicted proteins | sample WorMetLIZISLAND2_FD_187412 | JGI IMG/M metagenome (GOLD analysis project Ga0209367, IMG submission 187412) | Marine gutless worms symbiont microbial communities from Max Planck institute for Marine Microbiology, Germany - Olavius geniculatus... ... | reverse complement strand
GAGCTGAAACGATCGGTAAATTTTCTGTCTGGCGCGCTTAAACAGAGACGGACGAACGCCATCAGTCGACGGCAAGTAATTAAACTAGCTAATAAGAGAATCTCAGGACCAGCGGAGAGACGCGCTGTGTGCTGCAAGCGAATGTTCTTCGTTGTTTTTGATGGCGTAGACATTTTTCTTCTTTAACACTCCGCCATGCCGACCTAAGACCGTTTCGACAATAACATGTTTACACCGAGAGTCAAAAAACGCCACCGAACTATAGTTTAATTTTCGATTTACCGTAAACACTATTCTGCCGTTTATCTCTGTTGCGCGGATGGTTTATCGTTGACATTATCCTGTCTGCTACTCAACATCTTCCGATCCAACTTTATCACAGTATTTTTGGTCGTTTCCGTTCTGGTATGTTTATATAATTCGTGTTAAATGTCAACATTAAATTACGCTGTACAAATGCAGTAAACGTTAGAACATTGGTTTATTGTTAAAATGCGATTTTAAAAAAATTAAAAAAAACGTTTGTAAATTAAACGTTGAATAACTTGCTGTAGTCTATATTCGTTACTTCACTGTAGCATAGTCTAAATTTTTTTATATTTATCAAGACAAAACACCAATAGAAAATTTGTTATTATTTTATTCCAGTTACTTACTAAGGTAGGTAATCCAAGCCGAGCTTTACCGGAACGACCTGCCGGAGGAGGTGACGTTTGCTGAGTCGCTGCATTTCGTCAGCAGCTTAAAAGATATCTCTATTTCAATCTCGACTGTTTTCTGGCCATTAATTAACTTATTTATGTGGACTTACTGGTGGATTTTGTTACTTTGGTCATTTGCTGACCGATTGACTGACTGACTAATTGAGTGATTGATTGTGTCGCATGTTCAGACGTACCAGCGCTTTAGTTCAATCGTTTACGTCTCAATGTCATCAGACGCCAGCTGTCAATCACTTCACAGTCCCAAGGACGGCTCGCTTGTACTCGAACTCGCTGAAGGTATGATGACATAGGACAATGAAAACGATATGCAGGTTATGATAAACTGTGTCCCCAAAAACAGTGCAGCGTTATTTTTTGAATACCTCTGAAACACTGGCCCAGTTTAATAAGTTTTGGCATGCGACATCACGAAGAAACTTGACGTAGATAATTGTACTTTTGCTCAACTCACCTTAACACTGTTGCTACACTACATTCCGAAACTCAGAAGTCTTAGTTTGGTCGTTTATAACATCGACGCCACGCGGGGCATCGCATGCATTTAAAAACAGCATTGCATTACTTCATCTTTTTACTTCGGCTTTTGCGTTGTGGGATGGCCTTAGCCTTGATCAGTTAACCTTGGCTTGGAATAGTCTGACTTTGCTAAAATTACTGCTTTCAGGACGCACTTATCAGACTCCAGACCGTAATTTAATGTACACTTATAGAGGCGCGTGTATGTCGAGTGTCCATACGTCGTTTTACTGATTGTGCACAGACATCTACGGATGGCCGGTATCTCGCTGTATATTCCCGTCCTGGCTGTCGGCCACACACTGGCATGACGTCACACAAACCACTGCCCTCCACGTTACATCCGCCAGTGACGTCATCGTATTAGATCAAAGACATTCGCCGCCCCCAGTCAACAATCACACTACGCCACAGGTCAGCCGCCTTGTTTTTCGTTTTTACGCGCGAAAGCAGCTACTGCTTTCAGCGCGTTTTAGCCATCGCAATTCTGTTCGTCTGTCTGTCTGTCTGTCACACGGGTGGATCAGTCAAAAACGGTGCAAGAAAGGATCATCAAATCTTCACCATCGGCTGTCTGGAAGACTCTAGTTTCAGAAACCGTAAAGCTGTTCCATAAATTCGAAAAGGGTCACCTCGAAAGATTGCGCTAAATGAGAGGAGGGGAGGCATAATTTGCGATTTTTGGCCAATAAGTCGCTGTATTTCAGTAACGGTGCGAGATAGGGCCTAGGTTACTATTAATCACTAATAAGAAGTCGTACACTGGCTCTCGATTGGCGCCGAATTCAATGACCTTGAATGATCTTGAACGCTGAAATAGGGGGTTTTATAGATTTTTTGGCGATTTCGAGTTGCGACACAAGTCTATATCATTCACAAGGTGGCGCCACGGAACTATCGTTATGCGATCCAGATAGAGAATTTGGTATTTGTATATTAACTTAGCGTGAACATTCCAATTTTCAGCTAAATTACTAAACCGGAACTGCTATAGGCTTTCGCGCGTCTCGTGAGCATTAGCTCTAATTTCTTGTCAATTTCGTTATAGTTTTAGTTACTATGTCAGTTGTTTTTTTTGCATTATTGGAGCAATTTTTGTGCTGCGCTTCTAATAGGCCGCATTACGGGTCTTACTCGTCTGTTCGTCCGTCAGTCCGTCCCTCTGTTTCATATAGGCCTCTTGAAAAGAAAACGGCGTAGAAAAAGCAAAATCAGATAAACCGCGAACGCTTCTCAGGACAAGTGTAACCAATGTTTAGTAACCAGTTAGCGTTATCATTAGGGTTTGGGTGTTATACTTTTGGCCTCCGGCCGCAGAATATCTTGGCACTGTGCAGAGATATTTTCTTTTTATTTTTATTGGTAATCACGGCCGAAGAGGATGACGTGACTAGCTGTGGCGTGGCATAGCGGTAACGCGTTGTGTCCGATCAACGAAGTTGCTCTACGCCGGGCCGGGTTAGTACTTAGATGGGTGACTGCCTACGGGCAGGTAAACCAACTCGGTATGTAACCAGCTGCCTAGGTCAACTCAGCCTTTCATCTCTCCGGGGTAGGTAAATCAAGTACCAGCTTATCTGGTCGGAATTAAGGCGGGGCGCGTTCACCTGTGCCAGGTGGCAGGTAACACAGTGTGATCCCTTACGGCGGGTGACGCTCCGTAGCTTTCAGATGAGTTTCCTATAAACAGCTGTACACCACATTTATACACCACCTTTGTAATTGTGCTGCTGAACAGGTGCGACGTAGTGCGCATGCTCACGCAGGCGTGTCGTGGAGGTGTCAGCGCGCGGACGTCAGTTGGACGACACACACGCAAGACACAGATCACAGTGATGCTGCTGCTCCTGCTGCTGATGATGTTGATGATGAGGTTGAGTCTTCTACGGGTCTAGACCGTGACGTCACCGGTCACGTGACGGCCAACTTTACCGGCCTTGTACACAGTCTTCACGCCTGGTAGGCTACGCACATGCCACTACGGTACTCTGACTGTTTCTGTGAATTTTTCGCTAGACAAGCAGTGCGATGCAGTGTACAGCATATTGACGGTCCGATTTTTCGACGAACTTGTTATACTATACATCTTTATTGTTGCGAATTTGCTCGAAACCTTTGAGTTGAATGGAAACTGTCAGTGGAAATTTAGGTGAAAATGTGAATGATGTGAACAGAAACCCGGAAACTGCAATGGAAATAGGAATGCACAATGTTGGTACGGAAACGTTTATTAAGATGTGGTAATAAGCATGTCAAACGCTGATGGTTGATTTATCAATCGTATTTTCAAGCCTGTTTTTTGTTATTGCGCCAGACTGTATTTGGTCCATTTGTAAGCCCTCTATGTGTGTATGTGTGAATGAATGTTAGTGATGGTCCGCGGTTTCAGTGTATTCGGATTCAGCAGCTACGTCACGGCTTGTTGCAGCTCTACCTCAGTGAGTAATCAAACTATTCCTAACATCACTATGTCGCTATATTTCATGTTAGCGTTAGCGTTATCAAATACTGATATTTAACGTCGTCAGTTTGATAACAATATGCTGCTGGTTCTGTGCTTTCAAATTCATGTATTGAAAAAAATATTTTTTTAATAGTCCAACGACATCTTTCTCTTGACAGACTTATCAAGAAAATACAGGAAAGATATGAATTAGGAACGAAGATGCAGCTGTTTGAAGTTTTGCTACCTTACCTAGAGTAATTTCGTTTCAGCTACATTCACGGTTTATTATTTATTTATTTTTTAATTTTAGCTTTTGTGACGACTTTGAGAGAGACTGCCAGATGGTCAAAATCCTCGACAGAAATAAAAGAATTATATAATAATTAAGCTACTTATCAGTTTAAAAAATATTTTATCTAACGCAGTTGAAACTGTGTATGAGAAAATTAATGTTATTGTTGGTGAAGGTTGCGAAATAGATCCTGTGTCGCAATCGTGCTCCAATGCCTTATTTGCCAACGCCACTCTTTACCCATCTCTATTCGTTGGTCAGTACGTATTTAGCTACATTATAACGCTGTAGCTAGCCTATTAATTCTGTAAATCATTGATAAATAATGTCTACGTTTACGCTTTAAAACTGTACTAGATATTTTTATTTGGCATTTACTTTAGTCTTTTAGTAGTGGTCTTTGATATCATTTGCAGATGTAATTTGGAAACAAAATAATGTAACATTTAATGATTACAAATTATTCTACATGGTAATGTGACTTATTACACATTGAGTAATTGCATAAAAATCGTCAGTGAATTACAAATTGTATCTTATAATTCAGTTGCGCTTGGGTATTTTGTTTCACTTAATAATTACATTGCAGTACCTGCTAGTACTTATATGCTAAGCTACGGCAAGCTGTAACAGTCACAGTAGAGAGTAAAAGTAATTTGAGCAATGCTCGCGTTACGTGCGACAGCATCGGGGCTTCCACCTGGAAAATTAGTGAACAACGTACAATAAACATGCTTTTTGACGGGAGTACTTAAATTTTTGCTCCCGATGATGACCATAGAGAGAATTTCATAAACGTAGGCCTAAAGGGGTTGCGATTTAGACTGTTGAAAATTGGCACGTTTTATGCTGATAATTTCATATTCAGATTGTCTTGGTCTATTTTTTTTCGTAATTTTCGGCGCAATTTACTGTCAAAATAGGAGTCGCAACCCTGAAGTCGCGAAAAAATCACTAAAACCCGCTTTTTGGATTTTAAGGTGGTTCAAAGTTATTAATGTTGTAGTTCTGAAAAGCTCGTCAGCAGTGCTTGTTGTCATAAGCAGCAATACGTAGCCTAAACTAACGAAACCTACGTTTAACGTTAACAATTTCGTACACAGGTTGTTTAGGTCTATCTCCAGCCCTTTCGGGGCAGTTCGCAGCAGCTAAAAATCGCCAAAAATAACTAAAATTCCCTATTTTGCGGTTTAAGGTCGTTCAAAGTCATCGATGTTGGTGCCCCCGTAAAGGTCGTCAGCGGTGTTTGTTATAGTCACGCAAATGCTTTTTGCATTTACACAACTTTTATTCACCAAATTGTATTGTATTTTGAGTAAATAAACCTGACTTCTTTACCGTTAGCATCGTCCACTAGTTTGGATAAGACGATAATAAGTCGTACACATTAGTATAATAAGTATAATAAGTAAACTATAAAGTAATATTTTCGGCCAAACTGCGGATTTTGGACTTATATTAATAGTAATTCCATGCGCTCCAATGAACGCACAGGCATTTATAGACGTGCAAATAAAAATGTTGCAAGAGTTTGCTGCGAATGATGCAAAATATTGTTAACATCTTGCATGCAATGCGTCGTTACAGTGAATTGTTTACAGCGTCGAACGTGAGGCCGGCGTCTGGTCAGCGATGTCCATTCCGTGGCCAGTACCTTGGTCAACCGGACGAGACCGGCTGTCAACTGTCAATAGGCAGCAATTGCAAACGACCAGATCACATCGGTGTCGTTTCTACCTGCCTCAAGAAACCCAGTACGTACACCGTCACTTTATCATACTTTTTTATTTGAAAATCATTTTCGCCACTTAGAGCAGTACCGTGATAGGCCGAACGTAAAACAGAAAGATGATAAAAAGTAGCAAAAACGGTAAATAAACGCACAAGTGTATAGTGAATTCGTCATAACTTTGCAAAGTCTTAAGTACTGTAATGGCATGCAACTATTTATTCATCTCATTTATTCGCTGATTACGTTAAAGCAGCACATAAACACACACGAAATGCAGTTAAAGAGAAACGGCGTAAAAGCAAAAATGTGCTGGGAGGAGAAACGCGGAGACGCCTGCGCCTTTCCCATTTTTCGCAAGGAGGGGACGCTTTCAGACCGTTTTACTAAAATATAACAGGGGCTATGAACCGATAATTTTACAACATTTTAGTGTAGCCTACAAATATGCTTTCCGTCTTTCTCTGTTTATAATTATTCGCTGCAAGACACAACACTGGATATTGCTATGCAGTGTATACATGTATGAGCACGTTGTGGTGCAGTAGTGGCGCTGGTTTGTGTGACGCATTGGACACACGATGCTGTCACGTATTTGCTCGGTCGTCGCGCGGACGTCAACGCTTCAGCCGCCGCAACAGTCTGCTACGTCAGTATAGGCGCATAAATGCAATAAATCGTCAGAAAAATACCCGATTATTAGTCTTAATCGTCGTTGTTTTTACACACTGTATCTCGCATAACGTCAAATTGCTGACTGCTTATTTTCTCAGTAGTATTCAGCGTGCCGCTGAGATAATCTGGTGAATCGATCAATATCTGACGAAGGTGTTATAATAACTTGATACCTCGGTAGCGTTTTTATCAGACCATTTTCCTATATGTTGTTTTGGCTAATAACGGTACATACTCTGTTCTCTATGTGCGTAGTTTGTTATATCAAGCAGCATGTGCTAAATTTTTGTTTGATGGCGATCCAGATTTTTTGTGGATACTAGATCATTATTTGGGAATGTTTAAGAAGCGTAAAGTGACTCTTTGCAGTGTATTTCAGCAATTATAAACGGATTTTTATAAACTTTTATGAAAAAAATAAAGAATCCTCTAAAAACCAACCACTCAGATTTTGGTGGGAATTCGGTTTCGAATTCTAATTTTAATTTTGTTAAACTCGTAATCAAATTTAAATTTAGCAATTTGTCGATAACATTGTTCTAGAGAAAATTGAGGCCCAACGAATTATTAAATTCGTTGCATTTGCCAAGTAGCAGCAGTGTTCTCGGCGTATTTTTGAGATCTCCGATCGCTGTTAGTTTAACGGTTTTTATTCTGCTGTCGTAGAGCATTGAGCGGCACGGAGCTCACGTTGCTATGTCAACGAGCGACCGTTGCTGGGCAACCGACGATGACGTCATACATCATCAATCATCCGAGTCGTTCTTTCTTTATCGAGCTTCCAAAGGTCAGACGCTGTCTAGCTCCAGGCTCTGTACGATCGTTCACAAATTTCTGAGCATAACTTGGCCAACATTTTAAACCATTGCTTTATTTGATAAAAAACGTTTTATCGTTTTTAAAATTTTTGTCAACGTTTTAACTTAAAACCTTGAAAATTAATCTAAAAATTATTGGCGTCGTGGCAAAGGAGCACAGGGGCATTTGTCTTCTTAAATTTTATCTCATTGGAAAAGTTTTTTGTCCGAAAATTTTCTTTCAAAAATACAATATCTGGGGCTTAAAATTTTTGAATTTTGGAGAATTAAAAACAACATTAAAATTTTGTTTATCTGTTTTTTTCATGGGATGGATGCGTTTTTAACTTTTTCTCCGAACGTTTATTTTAATCTTAAAGCTAGCAAAGAGTGAGTGATAGCCTAGATGGTGTGTTGTGTGATCTGTTTGTAGCAAGATGTGATGGCGAAAGAGTCAGTACGTCTGGCGGCCGTCTTATTTCTTCAGACAACGACGACAGCTACAACGACGGCGACGTGCAACTAGACGACACGCCCAACGAACGACGAGATGTTGTTGCCAGACCCCAATCCACCAGTAGAACTACCAATCTGAAACATCATAAAAACGTCCTAGTATCAGCCGCTAGCGGACCCTGCCGACTGTCCAGCGTACTAATCTGCTTCAGCATCGTTGTTGTCGTTGTCGTACCCGTGTCGTCGTCGTCGTCTGGGACTTTGTCACTACAGTTCATGTCAGCTCAATAGAATACCGCGTCGAAACACCCTAGGCTCCAACAACATCCATAATTAGAGTGCAATTACACGTGTGAAATGGTTAGCCTAGGTAATATACACCGTGTCTTAAAAAACAGTCAAAATTGTTTTTGTTATAACTTTGTCAAACTTCTACCACATTTGATAATTTTTGGCAGAAAGAGGGCCATGACAATAGAATTGTGTAAGGTATGCTCATTTTCTACCTCACCTAATTTATGTCAATGCACTACCGTGTGAAACACAAGTGCTCCACGGCAATTATTTGTATCAGATTGCTCATCTTAGGATCATCCATTTCATGGAGATCGCCACGTAATTAAATAATGTTGTGCTATTAAATATTTTATGGTAAAAATAGCAGACAACAAAATAGCTGACTGATGAGTTTAAAATACGTCTAATCGATGAGAGGATGCGGTTTAATTAGTCGATTGTTGATTTCGCTATCAGCCAGTGGTATTGCATCTAAGCCATTGTGTCTATGTATGCAGGGCACACTTTTGGCATGAACTCTGAGAATTTGCAAACAGGTTGTTATACAAACTTATAATTTTGCTAAATATTTGCATTTTAGCGTGTTGTGTGCTTAATTAAGTCGTTACAATGTTTACTGGATAACTACTCAGCGTCATGCAGCAATTTGGAGCATCTATGTTTCACATGGTAATGCACTGACATAAATTAGGTGAAGTGGAGAATAAGTGCACGTGACATAATTCTATTGCCTGGGTTCTTTTTGCCAAAAATTATTAAATTTAATGGAAGTTTGACAAAGTTATAACAAAAACAATTTTGACTGTTTTTTGAGACACGGTGTATTACTTTTTGATTAGGCCTACGAAAGGACAGGTTTAACTCGAACGCTTGACGTGTTATATTTTTAGAAAGACGTATCACATCTTTTTGACGCTAAATTACGCCTGTGTAATAATGTGTTGCTTCATGGAATTACGTTACGGGTAACCGTGCACGTGTATAGGCCTGCACCGTATGTAGCGAACTGTAAATGTTTTTGAGGAAGTTAGCTTGATTACTGAAACAAGATGAAACGCCACACTGAAGCCAGTTAACACACACGTAACATACGTAACATAGACTCAGCCAGACTTAGCCAGAAAGTACACCTCTGCGCATTTAACAAAGTAAATTTACACTTGCTAATTTTTAAAGAACATAATTATATTAACTTAACCAGAAAAATGTCAGTTTAGTGCCGACATAATTTCGTGGGCGTCCACTATAGAGCTGTGCGCTCTCAACACTAACTTTTGCCCCGAACCCGATCTTTGACATTTTAAGCTGAATATTGGCACATTAATTGTTTTTTTGCGTTTTTTTGCTTTGCGAGTTAGCACTTTTTAGCAGCACAGACGGACGGACGAACGAACGGGCAAATCCTGTAATGCAGCCTATGACAACCACATCATAATTAGAGATAAATGCTTATGCTAATTATTCTTGATTTGGTATTTACTTAATAATTTTTTTCGATAAGTTGCTCAAAATCAAAATTATAAGATAATACTCTATTTTTAACCATGCTCATAACTGAACAAAAAACCCAACTGTCGCTAGAAAAGGCCGACCGTACGCCCATGTTCGAAAACCAGCAAAATGAAAATGAGGGGTCAGTTTAGTACGCATTTTTGAAAAAAAGGAAAAGGTCAGCAATGGCGCCATACACATATTGAGGGTTGTGGCCCGTATTTTGGGAGAACAGATGTCCGTAGGTGGTCGACGATGTGCTACGGTTGGATATGGCATTGATAACAATTTTTATGCGCTGTCAATAAAGACCATGCGGTTAACTGAAGCGGTTTGGCCACAATTCGTAATGCAAGTACTTGGGAGTACAGTCAGTACCCATGTTTGAAGGGAATGAAAAGTTCTGGGGGTCCGATTTTGTACGACAGGGTAGCCGTCGGGCAACCCTATTTAGTTGTTCAGACAATTATCCAATAAGACGTACCGTTTAGTCACAATACATGCGTTACAGACAAGAGACGACAGACACAACAGGGTACCCAAGGCTCGACCTAACGGGCGGCAAATAACTATAGTTTCGTTTATTAGTAGGTTTTTCAATTTTGGTTGTAAAATAGACTTTTTTGCCTTGACCAATAAAATACTCGGCGCCAGCTGATGTTTCATTCAGTAATCCGTTATTGTTGTCGTTTATATGAAGATAAAACAATCATTAAGTTTATACACATTGAGCAGTCATTACTGAGATGTTTGATACCCCACAAAATGCAACTTGATGTACGGTATACCTCGATCAATTTCAATTTTTCAATCAATTTTTTTGGTTATTTGCTCGTAAGCTTACTCTGTGAATTATCACAATACCACCTGTATCTGCTGTTTTAATTGTAGTGACGTAACAAATCGCTAAGTAAACTGCTTTCATACTTCGAGTCCCTTGCACGACCCCTCTCTCGCCCTTTCACACTGGCTTCAGATTTGCAGCGCATCTCACACCTCAACGCATGTCAGTGACTGCGCTCTTCGACTCCACTACTGTGCGTTCTACTATTGGCGACCGCACCTTCCCGGCGATTGTCTGGAACAGTTTGCCGGAGTTAGTTCGGGCATCGCCGTCACTGCAAGTTTTTTTGCAGTAGACTGAAGACCGAGCTTTTTGTCTTACGGCGAAGATAAAAATTTTTAAAAAATACACGCAGGGTTTGCCTAGATGTCGATGTTTAAAGTTTTTCATGATTAACGTAAAACCTGCTAGTTCCTGCAGTCACTTAAAAGCGCATCAGAGTGAATAAACTAAACTAAACTGAAGTGAAGTGAATCGCTTTGCAGTGCGCTCGCTTTGGATACTGTTTAGACGCAACTGAATTGAAGTGATAATTCAGTTCAGTTTATTTTGTTTGCTTTGTACGCGTTTTAACGGAAAATAAAATTACATGTAGGCCTTTTTTCAGTCTCACACACTGCAACATTCAAAGCCAGTGACGCACATACAAATTTCATAACAAAATTATATGAAATCCGTGCATAAACAATCGTGCCGATCGATCCGTCTGCTACGAATCCAAGTTTCGTAGAATATAAGCTTAAGCCAGAATGCTTTTTAGTGTTCGGTGCTTAATTGATTAATCAATACGGCTAAGTCAAATAGCATAGGCTCACGTCCGCCAACACAGCAGTTGCTTTCTCACGTTGACTTCTGCGATGTTCAACGACGATTTCCGGATTGCGTGACATCGTCTTAATTCGCCAAAACGACGACATGTTATCGCGCAGGGCCCAGCTAACCCCTTCGGATAACAGCACGAAAATTTCCTCATGGCAAGGATTCTGTTTAACGCCGTATTGCATGGTGCGTTGCAGCAGACCTGAGCGTTTCAATATTTATTGTGCATGGGCCTATAGAACATCGTTTCATTTTGGTTGACTTTCTGACGAAAATTCGGCATGGGGACTCGGGAGTGATGCGACGTAATAAAATGAAATTATCTGGACGATGAAGTTGACGTGTTTGGGACAGGAGGCTGCTAGTCTTTTCACGCAGTAGACAAACGTTGCATGTCAACAGGTATTAGTCTCTCGGTTAACATCACGTCTCTGGCGTTACCACAAGAACACAGCTGATTAAATGAGTTAGTCCCTATATTTTCGAGCATTTCGCCTTATACGTATAGACCTAAGTACAGTTAATCGGATAAAACATCATCATCAGCAGCAGCAGCAGCAGCAGAGACGAGCCATTGCATAGCATCAACAACTGATCTTGCAGGTTGTCGCGACTGCGTGCGCAGCAGCTGATGCGAACGCGCTAAGCATACCTGTCAACACTCCGCTAATTACTACACACCTGGTTGAGATACGCTCGTTTACTCAGCTGTATACTTGAGACGCTTTTGCCAACGGCGATACACGGTGGGACGAAAACTAACCAATCCGCATTGATGTTTAGTAAGTAAGCAAGCAAGCATGTGTACAGATGCAATCAATTATCAAACAAAAAAAAACACAATGTACTACAGTTTCAATTGAACTGAAACGTCTTTAGTAGTCGTTTTGAGCAGTTGAGTCTTAAATAATGGGATCACTTCATTCAGATTTTCAGTGGCTAAGTAAAAAACTAATTTAGGCCTATTGAACTTTATTGCTGTTTCTCGTGCACGGAAAAAATGACACGGCAGCAGTCTGTGCAATTGATGCCGACAAAACTGTCTTGGTATTCAGTAATCATGCTCAGTGGTTTCTCCGAAGTTTCTAAAATTAAAATAATAGCCTGTGTTCTGTCCCTCATCCTTGACTGAAATGACTAATCGGTTTGAATTTAGTAGCAATTACTAGGCCCATAGAAAATGTAACGATAAATTTATAAATAGAGCCATGCTATTAAAATAAGTGTGTAACGTTATTTCCGAAAATGGCATCGTATATCCAAGTATGTATCAGCGTTATCTCACGGAAGTGCAGTGGCCTAACTTTTTGTAACAAGTTGTATCTAATTTGCGGCTCTCGTCAGAACGCGGAAACTACAGATAATTAATGCGGTAGCAAATAGATGATTGCGGCTAGATAATTACTACGCCTAGTCTTGCGCTTCACCTTTGACTTTCAGAGTTTCAGACACTGGCTTATCTGTTGCCACGGCAACGAACAGTTCTATAGATAGATCCGTTAATAATAATTAGCCGTTTATCCTCATGCAAACCAAACAGATAAGTAGGCCCGAAGTATGATTATTTATAGTGCGCCCAAAGGCAGATACATTGGCTTATTTTGCCAACACTACTCCCATATAACTGCACTGTGCTTTCCAGCGTCTTTAAGCATAGTCTACAAACTAAACTGCTTGATATTGCCCACAGTAAACGTGAACACTCAGCCTAATATGTCATTATGCGCCTATGATTCGTTCGCGACATGCGTTATAAGAGTGTGATTTTGATTGAGCGGTTGATTTACTACTGCCGTTAAAGACTTCCAAACACTACACAGCTGGTAGATAATTCCCGTGCAACGAAGGTAGCTTAATTTGATGCTTTCAACTGTAACAAATATAACATTCAGAGGAGGTAAAATACACGTGTTGCAAACTCCAGTGAAGACTTGGAACTCGACCACGCTTTATTACATGATATTATACCGAAGTAACCCAGTTTACCAGGTTATTGAAACACCAGACATATGTGTAACATGACCGCAAACAGTTTGGCACGCGTAACAATGCGTAAACAATTAAATTTCATAACATCAATCGTTATGTCTAAGTTCACAACTTCACTTTCACTTACATGATAGAAATCTTTCGGTTGTAATTAGCCTATTAAAGGAGTTCAAATTCAATAGTTACGCATCAGACATTCGATTCGTCAACAAACGAAATATCACTTTCCAGCGGAAAAATATTCGTCAAGCACTGTCAGAACTCAATAGTGACTTTGTTAAAAATTCACCTTAAGACAAGCTTTACGAATGTTAGACTGATGTCATTAAGTCATGAAGTAGTTCTGCAGCCGTCCAAATTGACCGCATTACGGGTCGTGCCCGTCCGTCTGTTTGTCCGTCCATCCTCAGGGGTTCCTAACTCGAAACCAAAAAAGTGCGAAAAAAATTAATTTGCAAGAGCGTTTCACTAGGCAAAAATAACCGGTGTGCCAAGTTTTAGTTCAAAAAGTCAAAGGTCAAGCGGACGGCCACACAATTAGAGACTCGGTTACGGTTAATAACAAGAATAGTAAGACTAATATGCCAGAACGACGCCAGGCTAAGTGGGCGGATCTACGGGAAACTGCAGCGGTGATTGGCTGAAAGTACCAAACTGTGTCACGTGACTATGTCTGACACAGTGACAACGTGACGTCGACAGACGACGTCTGCTGTTCTCGTCGTCATTATTGTCGTCATCGTTGATGTCATTCTGATCAGCACCACCGGAAGCAGTATCGGCAGCGGTGTGTGACGTCACAACGTCCAGTCCTGCCATACGTCGGTCGAGGTGAGAGTGACACAGCGAGGTGGGGCGATGTCCGGCGGCAAAAGGGTGATGTCGGCATGACGGAACGGCGTAGTCGCAAGCCAAGTAGCTGGTAGCCCGCACGTAGTCTGCAGTAAGCGTAGCACGTGGAGGCAACGGGCACTTGCTGGTGACGTCAACAGGTGATGACGTAAGAGCCGAGTCATCCGCACCCAGCGAACTCTGACACCTAGAAAACAGTTGCACAGCCCGCCAAACATTTTGGAAAGTAAAAATCAAGTCACGGCCGAAATCACGTTCGTAAACCGCCATAAGATCCTAGGCTAAAAATGTGCAGACTGGCGCTGGCTACGTTACGGTTTACACTTTAGGGGCCTATGACTGGTCTTCGAACGCGACAGCAAACGAAAAAAAGACCCAGACTGTTGGCAGCAAGTACTAACAAACTGAAACTATTGACCGGTTTCTGCAATGACTTCTCATGCAGTAAGTTGACTTGGCACCCAGTTTCACATTAATTTCACCTTTTACACTACGTGTGTTCAGTATTCCTTAGATCTGCAAGTTCAGCGTATTATCTGCTTTTTTACTATGTGCTGTATGAATTGACATCTACTTGCTCACTTACTGTCTTACGCTACAAAGTAATTAGCGTAAAAGTTTGCAGCAAAGCCGTGTACCTGCGCTGTAGAATACAGTGAAGAAGAAAAAGTAGACAGATGCCCAGGAATACGCCAACGGCCACACCGACAACTACGGCTGTCCACAGATTCGGTGTCGGTACTACATAAACGCAATGAGTAGCGGTTGAAACGAACTTGTACACAATCAATTTTTAATTAATCTTATAAACCAACACAGCAATAAAAGTATACAAAACGCCAATATAATAGAAACAATTCCGTTAGTTTTTTTTGTGATTAAAACTTACTATAATATAAGTCGACGAGGTCCTCCGCTGTAGACATGTCCACGTGCCTCGTCGCGTCTGTCAACAAAACGCACAAGTTTATCAGTACAATTATTAACATACACTGCGTCCGAAAATCTGTCCCCCTATAACATTAAGGAAACATCAGCAATAAAAACTTGGACAGAGTCGAGTAAGTAAAGTGACTATAGCGACGATTCCGTCTGAATAGGCATTGCATTTTCTTGCACCATTTTCTTTTCATTCCTTTTCCCGAGCTCCTCCCCTGCAGCATTTAGGTCTCGGAGAATACAGGAGGCGTCTCGTAAGGTGTCCGTCGTTAAACGGGGCACGTGTCGTGTGAGTAAGTAAATAATAGACCGAGCTATCAGGCGACAGGTTTATTATCGACGACGTACGATCCTCTCTCGCAGTGTTAACTGCTGTCTTTGACCGGCTGCAGAGCAGGCGTGATTTGGATTGCTGCTGGACCAAAGACGTTAGATATATGCAACGTACGTCTTTGAGCAGAGCTTTAAATATGCATGCAGCACACGCAGTAAACTACGACAACGTGACAATGCCGCCGCTATTATCCTTATGATTCCAGTCATTATATCACACAGCGGGTAGAATAGTTTCATTCAAGATTTCACTGATACAAACGGCAACAGACATAAACTAACCACAAAATCAAAAGTAAGTAAGTAAGTACATTTATTGGCGTGCATACAAAACCAGCAAATTGGCAGAAAAAAAAATCACGATAAATAAGTAAATAATGTCGTTTTTCTGTCTTCTTTTCCCTTTTTGTGTGCGCTGTACTGTTGTATTGCTACCTTCTGGGTGAATAAAAATGTATATAAATATATAAATAGTAGGTTGAATTCAAGTGATTTGTAATTTATTTAAGATAAACAATAAAAACAAGAAAAGAGTTAAATTCGAAATGCATAAAAAGTGAATACAAATATACGTCCGTGTTTTATTCGACATTATGGCTCATATTTTAGTGATTTTGACAAGTACCTCTAACACAGTTAATGTACATGTAAATAAAACATCGAGTTGACCGCGACAGCAGAGCTTCTTGTTAAACAAATCATAAATACATAAAATATTTTTCAAAACTGTATTTGTTGTTCAATATGAAACTAATAAAATGCAGTTACAGAAAACTGGAACAATATAAAGTAAACCTAATTAAAAAAAGTCTAGCTCTGAATTTTGTTCTTAATTACGCGTTCAGCGCTTTTCTGTTTTTTTTTCTGATCATTTATCACCGCCTTTGCAACAAAAAAGCCAACCGAAATGTGTGCGTGTGTGTGTGCGTGCGTGAGCGGAATTTCAAATAGACTCTGAACTCGACTTCTAATTTGCAGCCGGCCAGTACCAGCGTGAAATCGGATGTAGTTCCGGAGAGCATTATCTCGCTGGATTGCTCAAGCGTGTTTCATTCCAGTGGCCAACCCAACGGCATGGCTACTGTCCACGTTTCAGTCAAAAAAGCGCAAAATTTAACCAGTTTTTTAAAACTTCTCATACTTTGTTCGATATAGATATTTCATTATTTGGCGTAAAGATGCAGGTACGAATACACTATTAGTTAGCATTAATACCACCAACGACAATTTCACATGCTTTTCTGCTGTACATATTCATATCGGCTCCAACTTGGCAAATGCACTTGTCGCTGTAGACAAGATATTTGTAGGCCTATCGTTTAGTGTTTCTGAAACGTACTAGTATTCCTATGTTTTATCTCTGATTAATTTTCACGTTTGTGTTGGCCTAACAGACTAATTTATCGTTTTTGTCATTTTTTATGACTCGTGATACTACGTTAAGTGTGTCATGTAACTGCATTGCATCATACGCATTTCGAACGGTATGCCTGCATTTCGTTAGACGTTATCGGATGAGATCACAATGAAGTGAAACAAAACAGGAACCTGTGTCGGGGTAGTGTGAGCAGTTGAACTGTCCAACCCAGTCGGTGAGTTGGCAGACTAACGTGTGAACGACGTATGTGTTCAGACACTCGACGTACAGCTCGTCACCTCGCCGAGTCACGCGCATGAGCCGTTCGTCCACCGTGACGTCACCGCACCCGAACACTGACCCCCACAAGACACACAATACATAAATTTTATTTATTAGTGTCTACTGCATTGCGGGCTCAGGCCTTCTCAGACCGCCTGCCGTCGTTAATTTTTATGGTGTTATTGCTAATAGGCATACTGTAATTGTTTTGCGAAATAAATTTTGATTTTTTTTCTCTTTCACATGCACTCATTGGCGGTTTTAGGCCCGAGCCGGGGGGAGGCACACCCCCCCAGTTTTGCTCCAGCCCCCCAGTTTCGTAACGGCCCATGATTTTTTTGCAAATATAACATAAATATTTTATTTCTTTGCGGCTCAAAATTGTAGAAAATTGGGCAAATTTGCAGCTTCCATTGAACGTCAAAATACCAAAAGTGCTTCAGCTTCATAGGGACTTCGCTATTTGACCCCTTGACCCCGCTGGGGGCTCTGCCCCCAGACCCCCGTTATAGGCTCACGCTACCGCGCTTGCCATGGGGCCGTGCCCCCAGATGTTGCCAGCTAGAACTGCCACTGCATACACCCCAAAAACACCGCAAAACGCGATAAAACTTTTGCAGTAATGTAATCGCAGTTTTTTTGTAATCAGTTTTTGGAACTTTTTTGTAATAATGAACGTAGACCTATACAATCGTCCTTGGCTAAAACAATAAGTTATGGTCATGTTTGTATATTCGTCGTAATAAATGGTTGCGGGCTTTGGTTGCGCGGGTTTTAGTGACGATGGTAGATAATTGTGCTCCAAAAATGCAAACTGGCGCCCTTTGTCTTAGCCGTAGCTGAGCCTTCTTTTATTTTATTTTGCATGCAACCGTGGCGTAAGATATTTGTACGTACATTTTTATGCAGTCAGCGGATCATTTTAACGGAACAGCGGATCATAGGTGGATCGAGGTATTCACTGAGAACCATCGGCAGAGAGCTGCAGTGGTGGATAATTTAAGAGAAAGAAGATGCCACTATACATACCTTCATACATGAGGATGAACTTTGACCTCGTGACGTCACGGCCGGTGGAGCGTTGTGATTGGTCGACGTGTAGTACAATACTGATGACGTTGCCCTGTGACGTGTACACTACCGAGCGACGCAGCGACGACCTACATATCTCCGATGACGTCACGACCTCGTCATTGCTGACGTCATGCTCGGTCACGGTGGCGTACAGGTCGCCGGGAGCACAGTGACTGTCAGAGTGGGCGGGACCTGGCGAGGAGGAGAAGGCGGGGCGAGTGGAGGTGGAGCTGGCGACATCTGTCGGCCTCGGAGTGAGATGGTCGTCGTCTGCTGGCACTAGGTCGGACGTGAAGTTCTGAGTGCTGAAGTCGAACAGAGTCACGTTTATTCGCTGTCCCCGCTGCACCAACACACAGACACTATGTGTGACACGCTGGGGACATACAACATATTAGACATGTAATTACGTAACAAGTAGGTGTTTATATAGCCTAGGCCTAGCGTGTAGACTGCAAAAATAACCTCGATTGCATTCGTTGTGTTAACAAAAAAGAAGTTAAAATATCTGAGATGACATCTAAAAGTTAACAAAGTGTGTGCTGGTTTTTAAGATAGTTCGAAACATGGGCGGCGCCAGAAAAGAAGCAGGGGAGCAGCTGCCCACTGTGCCCTTGCCCTTGCCCCCGGTTGCTCCTCATGCGAAATTTTGATAGTTATAAAGTGCCCTTTGAAGCCATACACATGCCAGGGTGTGACTTATCAAACGTCATTTTTGCAAAACAACACAAATATCTGCGGTTTTTTGAGTCTCCAAATGTTAAAAAACAGGCAAATTTGCGGCTTTCATCAAATGTCCAAAAGCTAAAAGTGCTTGAGCTTCAGGGGGCCCGTTACGTTTTTTATCGATGCACACAAAAACTAAATAACGTCGACATTTGGCGCACACGCAGAATTTTAGTGCCCCCCTGTGCCCTGGCCCATGCTCCCACGTTGCCCCCACTTTCAGATTCCTAGCGCCACCCATGGTTCGGAAGAACGTTCCAGACAGATTGACCGGCATGTCAGAACGCAAGTCTTCCGTAATTGACATTCTGATCCGCGGAATCGTGCTATTTTTTATTTGCTTGCGGTGTTGATGCATGTTTGTTGCACCTAAATAAACTAGAACGCAGTCAGAGACCGCAGACCTCCGCCAACGCCATGTTGTTCGCCAGGTGGCAGCACGATATTCGGTTTGGCAGCGGTTTTCCTTATGCCCCATTGAAAGCAATGTTAACGAAAATTTCAAAGTGATCCAAAATCCAGGATTCCTTCCGGATCACCCCCAAAATTAAGTCACTGGTAGTTTATGCCATTACCGACATTCCCAGAAAATTTCAGAAAGATCCGTTGAAAGATTGAGTTATCTTGCTGACACACAGACAGACAGACAAAGTCTGGCAAAAACATTACCTCTTTGGCGGAGGTAACCAGTCGGTCAGTTAGCTGTCCACGTTTAGCAGATTCGCACCATGATGTTTAGCAAACAAACAGATTATGTATGCATTCGCGCCACGGGCTGCATTATACCTGCATTGATTAAGATTAACTTCGTTTCAGTTAGTGCCCGTAATTTTTTTCTTTAAAATTTTCTTGCTCTTTAGGCAGGTCAAGTCACCCTGCAGTCAACTCTTAAAATCTGGTTATAAGTCTGTAGCCTATAGCATTCAACAATCACTGCGTCACAGATTACATCTAGCAGGATCGTTGCAGCCAACCAGCACGACCGTTGCTGCAACCGTTGCATGAGCATGAGTTGAAGAACATGCGTGCAACTCACCTGTGCGACAATCTTCCACGGACAACGCTTGGCGCCGATGTCAGTCGAAGCGGTGTAGTCACTCGTCAGGTAGCCGAGCGTCTGGTGTGCCAGAGTGAAGCCTTCTGTACTCGTACAGTAGACTGGCAGTGGACTTGCCTCACTCTCTGCTCACCACATCATATACACAATGGCCCGGTAAAAATGAAGTCTCTGTGTTTTTTATCATATCATTATTGGCCTAAATTTTACAACTCTTTGTCCAGTACATTCTGCAGTACATTTGGAATTACGTGATAACTGCAGAACTCATCACTAATCAAATGCGTCGCTACACTACAGTGTACCTTGTAAAATGCACCACATTGTTGCGGGTGGGCCAGAGAGGTGACGTCACTTTTAACTACGTCAACATAATGACATATAAACCGCAATGTATTGCACATTTACACTGTTTGCACAACTTTAGCATTTGCTATTAATTATTATGCTCATTTTATAATAATTCTTTCGAAACTACAGTTTAGGATGTGACGGCTAGAGTATTTTAAGTTTAAGTTTAAGTTAGTAGAAGAATTCTGATTGCAAACTAGTAAATATTTAATGGAGTTATGGACGTATGAACGTATGACAGTTAGTTCATGTTCAAAATTCATCGTCATCGATGAATGATAGTCTGCATAGGCTACCTTTGACACAGGTGTAGTCTGCCTCCAGGTAAGCGACGAGGTCCTTGGGACAAGGTGTTGCTTTGAGCAATGTCGGCTCGGGGACCGTCACCCTACATCTGGACTTGCCCGAGCAGCGGCGGTCCATCTGGGCGATGACGTCAGCGCTGCAGCCGACGTAGTAGTCACGTGACAGACACCTGCCGATGCGCATGCGCCCGTACTGCGCACTCAGCATCAGTATGACGCTGCCTGGAGGACAAGACGGCTCAAAGCTCTCCAGCAGGCAGTAATCAGCTGCGTCCACCGACCACACCAGAGCTGCTGCTGTGCATACACATATACATCCGCACACTGGAAACGGAAACGCCAATAGGTCTACTGCACTGCGTTTAAAAAAAGACCGAAGTAGTTCGGCAAAACGCGGAATAGCTGATTGATGCTGCCACCTGGTAAATCATAAACAGGCAATGGAAGTCTTGGCTAAGGGTTCGACTTTTAAAATCTCGCCTTCTCTGTGGTTCAGAGACCCCAATCTGGCACAATGCGTTTTTGGACCCAGCAAATCTACATGTACTTGCGAAATGGCATCTAGGCCTAAATGTGTCCAACGGTTTAAGCAGAGTACACAAGTGTGACAGGCGACAGACCACGCTATGAAAAAAATGTGTAGCTATAAACGGAACCAGTGGTGCTAGAGCGATTTCGCCTAAAACAACTAAAAGCCGAGCTGTCGCAAAAACAGCGCGCGGTGCCGCAATCACTCAACGCCATAGTCAGATAATTCGTACAGTAGAAGGGCTACATTGTGTCAGCTTATGTTTTTCGAATTTCGTTGGTGCTCAGAAACAACAGTGTAGAACGTCATGGTGGTTCAAGGTCATCCAAGGTCGCTGACTTTAACATTGATCGCTCATAAATATCGCGCTCCGTCGTCAGTGCGTTGTATTGCTAAATGCTGTTGCGAGAAATGTCCTGCCACGTAGAGGGAAATGTCCGTTTTCGTTTTCGCATCAGCTGTTTATTCTGTCCGTACGGGTCATTGTCTGACACCCGCTTTATTGCGTCAGTTTCCGGTAGCCTATGCGTGTGACATTAGTGTATGAGCGTACAGAATGTGAAACAGTCTATTGTAACTCTGGCAGTGTCATTACATCATACGATCCCTGGCTGTCCCGAGGTCTTTCCGCTGTCTTCTTCGCCACGGTGCAATCAAGCTGTTGTCACGACTCACGACGGCTATGTCTCACCTAGGCTTACCGAATAGGCCTACAGCTGGACGACGAAACGATCTAAAGACTTCGTCATTTTTGGTTTGTTGGCTTTCACTTAGGAACAGAAAAACGACTTGATTTGATTCTTGCTACACTGTAATAGTGGTGTTCGAATTCCGCAAAGTGTAGGCTAGTTTTTACGCGCGATAGCAGAATGCTTCGCGCGTCTTAGCCATTGTCTAAGCGTCTGTCTCTCTGTCCGTCTGCCCGTCTGTCCGTCACGCTCGTGATCTGTATCAAAAAGGTGCAAGCTAGGATCACGAAATCTTCACTGTGGGCTGCCCAAGGACTTTAGTTTATCGCGACAAAATTTCGTGCTTTGGGTAAAAAAAGTTCCCCTCGAACGAGGGCGTCGAAAAGGGGTAGCCCTTAAAAAGACGTTATTTTGCCCTTATTGGCTCGCATAGTGTGAAAACGGCTGCATATACAGGGTGGGCCAAAAAAAATGGCACAGTTTTTTGTATACCTCACAACTTCACCAAATATTGACCGATTTTCAAAATTCTTTCGCTGTCAAAATCAGGAGACAATTTGTAATGAAACTGTCACTACAGATCCCACCATACCTCAAATGTGTCGCTACACTACCTCGTGAAATATCAGATGACGCACTCA
>Ga0209367_1003170_pt1 | contig 22216 bp, 15 predicted proteins | sample WorMetLIZISLAND2_FD_187412 | JGI IMG/M metagenome (GOLD analysis project Ga0209367, IMG submission 187412) | Marine gutless worms symbiont microbial communities from Max Planck institute for Marine Microbiology, Germany - Olavius geniculatus... ... | reverse complement strand
GTCGTGAAGTAGTCGTGGGTTAGTCGTGGGATAGTCTTAGGGCAGTCGGCGGCGGCGTGACATCTCAGGACTGCACTCACGACTCGTCGGCGACGTCGACCGATCGTCGTCCGTCGTCGCAGCGTCGTCGTCTGACAGTCGTCACGTCGTAGGGTAGTCCTACGGTAGTCATGGGGTAGTCGTGGGATAGTCGTAGATAGTTTTAGGGTGACTGTGTAGGGTGATCGTAAAAACTCATAATGCGTCTGAGTCGGCAGCGGTGCGACGTCGGCAGGACTCTATTTACATTTGAGTTTCATGCAGTTTTTACTTACGACTTCGCTACGGTTGCTAGTTTTTTTTCAAGTTCTGGGATATTATGGCTATAGGCCTATATGCCTAAACAGATTTGACATTATTAAATTTTGTATGATTTTCAGCTTGTATCATTCGGCTGTATTTAATAATTTATTTATGAGTTTTTTTAAGAACTTTTTTATAATTTATTTTGGTATAGCATGTGCATTTTGTTGAAACTGTTGTTATAGTTATAGCATGTTCTGTGTAGGCCTAATGTAAGCCGATGCATACTGACGTGCTGAGAATTGTAACTGTTTTGTACTTGTAATTTGTCTAAAAACGTGGGTCAAGTTTTTGTCGTGATGTCGTGAAGTAATATATCAATATTGTTCTGAGATGTTTCACTGTCACACTGTCACACTCAGCTACAGTAAATTAGTCTTTGAAGGTTCCTCAGTCCCACTTCGTATTCTTTGCTGTATAGGCCGGCCTATAGTCGCCATAGTACTTTATGAAATAAAAGAAACTGAACCATAACCTTTGACGGCCCTCGGCAGAGACGACCGTGACACCATAAAATGTGTCTTACAAAAAAATTGCGTTGTGCTTGAAACTCATGTAGATCTGTAAACTACACTACAGGCTGCAGGGTCGAGCGGTTAGAAGTTTGTGACGTCATTTTTGTGGGGGTCCAGAGCAGCGTGACGAAGGGGAGGAGGGGTAAGGCCTATTTTTCCTTACAATTGCGTGACGTCATTAATGGACGAGCCCAATTATAGGCCTACTGAACATCGTTCGGCTTGATGCGTACAATTCGCTGTGGTCATCGCTTCAATTGCAGTATCTTGTGCCTACTGGTTGTGTGCTGCTAGGCTAAAGTTACAGTACAGTAATGGCCCGCATAATATAAGCAAATTTCGCACTACTTGTCGGGGTTGTCGCCAACGTTTACTTCCTGAAACGCACGAGCATTTAACTTTCTATTTATAGCCGCGGGGGCGCCCGCACGGCGTAGGTAGCAGCCGCAGCTGCGACTGGAAGCAGGCAGCGGCACCGCATCACTGCATGCTGCTAGCAGAGATGTGCGGATCCGAAAATTTTGAGTCCGCGTCTATCCGCGGATTTTGACCAAAAATCCGCGTCCGCAACAAAAGAGCAGGCCCGTTAAGAGCCACAGCGGGGCCCGAGGAAACATTCTCGCGGGACCTTTCTTGAGAGAATTTTTTAATGGCGCATTCTGGTGTACTTTATCTTTTTAACGACGCTGGGGCCTCCCAAACGTCGCGGTGCGCGGAGTCTTTCCCCTTCTACCTCGCGCTCTCGACGGACCTGCAAAGAGAAATTAATATTGTTAGTCCGCGTTCGCACTGAATAGGCTTCGTCTTTAGTACTTAAGGTAAGCTACTAGCGTTATAGCAGAAAACAATTTAATTAACAAAATAAGGTAGTTGTAAAGGGCTTGGTAGGCCAATGCATTTTCCTAAACAAGACAGCAATTAAACATGCTTTGCTTTCCAGAGTCCGTTAGAAGTTATTAGAAAAATTACACTGGTCACGGAACAGGATCCGCTTTATAGTCCGTGTTCGCCAAAAAATTTCTGCGGATCTGCGTCTGCAGACGGACGCGTCCGCAGTCCGCACATTTCTGGCTGCTCATGCTGAGTGCTGCTGCTGCTGCTGGCGTGATGCTGATCGCCGGTTGATAACAGCAAGTGCGTAGACAGTGTAGACAGACAGCGGCGTAGTGGTACTATAGTGTGAATGATACGGATATTATGGCGATCGACTGACTGACTGACGGGCTCACTGCTCGTTAACGCTAACTGTATACTATAGATAGAGACATGTAGGATGCGCGGCGTTACTCTCGCATAGTCTACGCATTTTGCTTTTCTTCTGTCCCGTGCTTCTGTGCCAGTCGTCATCTCGAAGACTTCCTCGGCGTATATGCCTGCATGGCAGTAGAAGACCCGTTTTTCGTCGTCAGAGAGTAAGTATTAGGCATGAAATCTCTAATGGTAGAGAATTGTACTGTTGAGCTCTGAATGAATAAGCGTAGTTCTCTGCAGATTGTTTGTATGCTGGTATTGGTCTTGCATCGTGTGCCTGCAGTTTTTAGTTAGCAGAGGAAGCAGAAATTTCTAGGAATGCGTGTGAGGCAAAATGGAAATGTTGGGGAAAACGGTAGGAGAATGGATAGATTTGTTTCTGTTCAATTAAACTTTTTATTGTTGTCTGTCTTATTAATGATTCTCCGCCTACTATGCAGTATGGTGCATTCATCCCCATGTGTCGACATTTGGAGTCGTGGGACTATGCCCCTTACTTATCCGGGTGTCTGAGTAGCTCATTGCCTAAGGCTGGAAAGGTCAGTAGAGGGATCGAGAACCCCTCCAAATTTCTTTCTTCACCCACAGCTTCAATTATCAGTGATAGTGACAGCATGATCTCTCTGTCAGTCTGCATGCCTGTTGCCCACAACAGTATTGTTTTCGGCATTCACAGTTAACTTGTACAAATGTTTATTGTTTCTTTCTGGTAACATGATTAGCTCATGAACTGCTGTGTTTAGCTTGATGAAATTTTGCACAAACATGTACCTTGACAACCGCAAAAATCCAGTTGAACTTCAAAGGTCAAGGTCACCTTACCAGATCTTCGGATACTTTGCCATTGTGACATAGGGCCTTGCTGTTATGTACTGGCTGCTGCTAGGCAAACCCAGCTGGGTCGTGCGATAGCTGTTGGTTGACGCTGACGTCATTGCTATAAATATCACAGCATGCCATGGCAGCTACCACGGACAGTCTTAGTCTTGTTTGAGTCTTGATAATCTTGTTTTGATGTGTATACTGTGCACATAGTGAAGTGGTGAAAGCAACTGAGACGGCCGATGCATTGTATCACCGCTGGCAGGAGCTTGTCAGTGAAAATGCTAGCAGTGTCAGTCAGGAAGAGTTTAATTGGACGACAAATGAACTACGCAACTGCCTGCGAAGCATCGAGTGGGACTTAGAAGACCTCGAAGAAACAGTTCATATCCTTTGACGGTTTTCTTATGTTCTTCCATTTAAATATGAAGCTGGCTTATTACGCGTGTCGTAAGTTAGGATATTAATGGTAGCAGGTTTGCGTGAGTGTTAAGACATACACGTATGTCACAGTATTTTTGAATTCTCATTTCTCACTGTACTTTGTAATTTTATCAACGTTTACTGTCAACCTGTTGTAATATAATTTTATCCAGGGCTCGAAGTGGAAAAAAATAAATGTCGGTATGGTAGCTTTGCCTTTCTTCTCCACTCCTCCACTTCCTCGTCTAATCAAGCTAGCATTATTTTGGCCACTGATCGATGCAAACATCAGCGACCAGTTGCCTAAATGTCACAAAATGGCCTGCAGAGCATACTGGTATGACTTTTTTCAGAAAAGAAGTGTCGATATGTTTTCTACGCGGCCAAGAAAGTGTCGGTATGCCATACCGGTCCATACCGTCCCACTTTGAGTAAGTAAGTAAGTAAATGATTTATAAAGCGCCAAAGTCTCAGAAAGAATCAGGGCACATAGGATGATGGACGCTAGGTGGCAGAAAAGGCTGACTGAAAGTAGTGGGTCTTTAAGTGACGTCTGAAGGTAGCCAAGGTTTGACACTGACGAATTTGAGGAGTTAAGGAGTTCCAAATTTTGAGCCCTGATTTTATCAGATTTTGCTATGTGAGGATCTCATCTGTTTTTGACACCAGTTTCTTGCTTAATTTTTCAATCAAAAAAGACCTCCAGTTTAGTTTTCAACTTTTAGTCATACCGTAAGCTGCATTTGAAAATACCAGTATGGGCTTATGCATTGAATGATTTTGGTTTGCGTTATGTCACTTAACACCTGATTACTAATTGTTGAAAAGAAACCAAAACGCTTTAAAATAGACAGCATGGAACTCAGTAGTCGACGAGAATTCATAAGTCGAACAAGAACTTCAGTTAAGGTGAGAATCTTGTGAGATTTGTTGTGTTTTATCATCTGTGATTACATTCTACATAATGTCTTTTGTATATTTCATTTTCTGCTTGTCTTGCAGTATCTTGAAGTACTCTTTATAAAAGTCTGTTATTGCAGTCTGGCCTATGGTATACTGTGCACACAGTGAAGTGGTGAAGGCAACTGAGGCAACTGAAACACTTCTTTTCTGCATCAGTTCCACCTCTGGACTTGTTTTTAGTTTCATACTATTTATTGTAAAGTCGCCAGTATAGTGCTGTAGGCCTATTCTAACTTTTTAATGAAATCATTTATGTAAAGTGCACATTTGGAGGTTATGTTACAGCACTTATACATAAATTTTATTTTATTTGTTGCAAATTTGTAAATATTTTCATAAGCATTGCATGTGTTAATGCTTTCACTGTGTACAGGAAATGCAAGAACATCTACGAAATTTCAGCACATCGTCTAAGTCCCGTGAAAATGGCAGTCTTAACACTGTGTGTATTTTATCGTTTAAATTTAACAGTATACATTTGTTCTGATTTTCTTGCGACGAAGGCATATTTAGACGTGGTTTTTAGTTGGTGAGTTGAACTTAATAGTTGTTGTGAGTGATAACTGGCGTCCTCAGTGGCGGTTCTAGCCCGCAATATCTGGGGGAGGGGGCATGGCCCCATGGCAAGCATGGTAGCGCGAGTCTATGGTGGGGGTCTGGGGAAGCTGAAACACTTTGTTTTTTGGATGTTCCATGGGAGCCGCAGATTTGCCCACTTTTCTAAAATTTTGATGAAAATAAATAAAATCAGATATTTGTGTTGTCTTTGCAAAAAAATCATGGGTGGCCACGAAACTGAGGAGGGCCGTGCTCCCCTGGCTTGCGCCTAAAACCAACACTGGGTGTGCTACTTTCTCTTTGCTTTTTGTTTACTATTATTTCTGAGATTGTAAAGCAATGGAGATGGAGATCAGTGCCACCCTATGGGCCTTATGGCTTGAGAAGGACTTTTTACTTGTGGAGACTTGCACTCTGTAAATGTCCTTCTACACGGTGTTTCATTAAAAAGGGACCCCTTTTTGCTTTTCTCATAATTTACTCAAATGATCATCAATTTACGCAAAATTTTTAACAGTTGTAGCTGAATAAATATTAATTCAAAATCTTGCTACAAAATATGGCAGTTGATTAAATATTCTTTGTTAGTCGTGACATAATGCTGACATTAAAATATGTCACTCGTACAAGCTTGATAGTCTCAACTGGTGCTGTCAGTTGCTACCCTGCTTCGATGGTGAACTTAATCTGGTTTGCTAATGAAAAATGTTTATCGTGTCAGCACTAAGCAACATGGGGAGAGGAAATTGAGCGTCTTGTGAGAGTATTTAATCAACTGCCATATTTTGTTGCAATATTTTGAATTAGTATTTTTTCAGCTGCAAGTGGTAGAAATTTTGTGTAAACTGGTGATCATTTGAGTGAATTATGAGAAAAATAAAAAGGGGTCCCTTTTTATGAAACACCATGTAGTTGCGTCATGTAGTTGATTGTCCAGTCGTTAACTGGCTGCGTGTGCAGGATCGCTGTAGTGAAGCCATTGGTCCAACCAAACCCCAGGACAAGTATTCTCGGCTTGTCGATGAGATCGATGGCGTTGAAGAAAGATTGATAGAAAATGGACAGGTTTGATCTGATACTGTCACTAACTCATGGTTTTTTATCGAAGCAGACGGACTTCAAATAAAGTTTACAGGGTGCGGCAGAAAAAAGTGGACCCCTAAAGTTTTTGCTGTTTTCTCAGCAACCGTTTGGAATTTTAAATTGAAATTTTACAGATTTATTTACTAAAACATTGTACATCTAACTGTCAAGTTAAATGTGATTCTGTTAAAAAGCGACAAAGTTGCAGACTTTTTAACATGACCGCCTACCGATTTTTCAGCATTCAAAAATGTTCCGGCTACAACACCAGTTTAATAACATCGTTGAAACAACACAGTTATTATGATCAGATGCCAGAATTCCATTGTCATTGCAAATGTCCGAAGCGTTCACTGCCAGCTCCAAGCTACAACACCAGCCTCCAGTCGCCTTATTTGAGAAATCTTTTACAGCCTTGTCGATTGGTCCTTGTGGCAAGTTACCCCAGATAACCTGAAGCGCTTCCTTGAGTTCGGCTCTTGTTTTCGGCTTTGTTTTAAGCTTGCGGTAAGCCTCCAAATTGCACCCCATGCGAGATAGTCCATTGCGTTTGTATTCGGCAAATTTGGAAGCCATTGGTCTTTTGTGATGATATCTGGACAGCTGGCCCGCAGCCAGTTCTGTGCGCTGCGTGGCGTTGCGTCTGTGTGTGCTGACGTGCTGTCCTGCTGGAAGATGAATGCGGTGAGCACCCGGCGATTGCTTTAAAAGTTTAGTGATAATTTATAAACAATATAAATTACTGTTTATCAAAACGTCACTGTGACGTCATCAGCAGTAACATGTAACCAGTTTTTAAAAAATTAAATAGCATTTTTAGCTTGAACATTTTTTAATGCTGAAAAATCGGTAGGCGGTCATGTTAAAAAGTCTATGACTTCGTCGTTTTTCAACGGAATCACATTTTACTTGGCAGTTAGATGTAGAAGGTTTCACTAAATAAAGGTGTGAAATTTCATATTAAAATCCCAAATGGTTGCCGAGAAAACAAGGGTTCACTTTTTTGCTGCACCCTGTATATTTAGCTAAAAAATTTGCTGAGTATGGAACAGGTTTCCACTGGGCTTTAGAGAGTTTAAGGTTTATTTTGCAGATGGGTTTGGATAATTGCTCACTAGTAAGTTTTTGCTGTGCTACAAGTAGTTACGTAGTCATTTGGGCAGAATGGGGTTGATTTTGTGACCAAGTTGATAGAGTCAGAACGGTTTATAATATTAGAGCATTCACACACAGGCTGGCACGTTTCGCTAATGTAAATTGGATAGTTTTAGTTTACTGTTCATAGAATGACAGCAGTACTTAGCATCTTGTAGCAACAAGTGGTAGGTTTCTGTTGAATATTTGATTTGTGTAAACTTTGTTTTTATGAAGTTTTTAATCATTGTTATGAAAGCATTGTATGGCACACACTAACTGCCAGTAGTAAGAGGACGATCGATTCTTTGGTGGCTGATTACAGTATACATAGATTTTTTGTGGATGCGATATATCTGAAGGCTGTTTTGACTAAGTTTGGTTCAGAATTGCAATTATAATATTGTATGCTAATGTTTCTTTGTTTTTTGTATGTTTTTAGATGTAGATTTAACCATAGTCATTGCATTTTGTGTTGCATGTTTTTTTGTGTGTGACTGCTACCTTCCGGTGAATAAAGATAATATTTCGTTGCAGCTAGCAATCACAGCATCACCGGATGACCAGTCGGAAGTGTCGTTGACGACCGGTTTACAAGTCGAGGCTGGGATCAGCAGCGAACAATCAATGTCAGTAACTTTAGCTAGTCGCCAGTCAGTCCTGTCATTGATTTCTACAATCAACTGTTGTGTGGTATTTTCAGTCAGATGCGTATAATAGAATTAGTCGAAAATATTTTTAGCCGACTGTACTTAAGTATTGGTCAAGCTATTGGCATGGCTGTCATTCGTGCATCTCTCTGTTCATCTGTCTGTTTATTTTTAACAGATGTATTGTGGCTAAGCCTCAGGTCATAGGGAAAAACTTTTACACGAATAATTAGCCATGTGTTTTAAACTTAGGCATGCAAAATTTCAGCCATCTAGTGCAAGGGGAACATTTTCAAATTGAGTGGGGGGTAGGATTTAAATATGCATTTTTCAACGAAAAACTAGCCATATGTCAGAAACTGTGAGAGATACGGCCAGGGTTACTATTAGTCACTAATAGGAAGTGGCAAATGCCCTTTCAGCTGAAATGAAAATCAGTGATTTTGGATGACCTTGGAGGTCATTGACAACCAGTACGGTCGGTTATCCTAGCGACAGCTGGGCTTCTTGTTATTGATATCAGATGGAACATGAACAGAACTAGGAATATCTATAATTTGCATTATACTTGCTACACGTTATGCTTGTACTGCCTGGCTCTGTTACTACGTCTGTAGGCCTAGTGGTACATTGGCGGGTTGACAGTTTTTCGGAATCACTGGTGTGTTACCAAACAAACGACAGTGAGCACACTTTTATCCCACTCTGGACATGCACTGGCTCTGGACAATAGCTTAACATACTGTGCATAATGGGTGCTGTTTGCTAGTGGTGTTGTTGGTGTTTATGAACTATGTTGAAGCCTGTCAGTTGGCAGCTTGGTTTCGTCAATGATGAGACAAGATGGGTGACTGTGCAAAGGTATACCATCTTCGTATTCAACCAAGCGACCCAGACGAACTCAGGCTGACCATCCCTTTGTAGTTAGGCAAAATGAGTACGTGATGGTTACAGCCATCGCTAGGGAAGAAACGGCAAGTTCTGTGTAACAATGAGCCCTGTGGCCAAGACTGTTGGCATGCTGACTCAGTCGGTTAAAGGCACTGTCTGTTAAATGGAGCCAGTCATGCAGCTGACTTGAATTGTAGGCCTATGCTAGCTTGATTGGGTTCCACCCTCGCCGGCTCAGAGTGCCGCTAAGGGGATAAGCTCCCGTGCAACGGACCTAGTTCAGCTAACTGTCTAGCATGCGAAATTGTCTTCTTTTTTCTTTTGTCTGATGTCTGCTGAGTGTAGAATCATTACATGATGTGTGTTGTTGGCTGCAGACGGATGCTTGATGATACGACGCAACATCGCTTCATTAGTACCAGCTGCTTCCGGACCATCTGTAATCGTGTCAGAAAAACGCTTCATCTCGACCGAACTGGTTAGTCTCTCACGTTTTAGCTTGTCTCTGTCTTTTAGTCTTCACTGCTAACAAGGCGTTTTAGGTTTTTGTTCATACGTATGGTTTTTATTTCATATGCCTGCCATTTGCCATTAGACAGAAGACCAAAGGCTCCCAATTTAAATTGTTGAAAACACTACAAGTTGAAGTGCATTATTCAGAGTGTGGTAATCGGATTAGCCTACTGAGCGTTAAAATTTGACTTTTTAAAAACTCGTACTGATGTGAATTTGTTTCACTTTTCGCTCATGATGTGTTTTTTGCTGTCATCATGGCGAAAAACAATGTGTGATGATGATGAATACAATGATGATTATGAGTTGCAGGACTGTTATAGGCTGATCGAACTTCAAAGGCTTTGGCCAATTTTATCTAACTCACAAGCAAATGGGTGGAGCTAGCATAACGTAACAAAGGAAAATCTTGCTCACAATTTCTCAGAAAATCTCAGAGAAGTAGAAAGTGCGAAACGCGCTTCTAAGTTAGAATTTCTGAGATTCTCAGAGATTCTCAGAAGAAAAAAGTGTGAAACGTGCCTCTGATCAGCTGATCCGAGTTCAACTTGATGCACGTAATTCAGCGTGAACTTGGTGAACAAATTCCCTTTTGATCTAGGTTCAGCTGAACCAAGATCATGAACGACATTGGTGCAACGCACCCTTAATGTTTAAGCTAAAGGTTATGTATTGCCTTTTATGTGAAACTCATCGCAGAACTATGGAGCATCACCTGCCATATGGGATCACACAGTGTTACCTGCCACTCGACGCAGGTGAACGTACCCCATTTTAACCCCAGCCATATAGGCTGGTACTCGATTTACCTACCCCGGAGGGGTGGAAGGCTGAGTTGACCTTGGTGTTAGTTATATAACGAGATGGTTTACCTGTCCACAGACAGTGCAAGTAATACCCACTTCATCGTGACTCGACCAAGAGTCAAATCCACGATTTCTCAATCGTACATCCGACACAATACCATTACACCACCAAGCATTTCACTCACTCAGTTTTAGTTTAAAACTTTTTATACGACTTCTATAACATGTGGTTCTGCATGCTAACAGCTTTTATGTAACGAATCTATGCTTTATTTTATATTAAGTTAAGGTGGAGTAATTATGATTTTACTAATGACCAAAAAATACTCTGTTTGTTTGTTTTTGTCTGTTACAGGCTGGAAGCATTGGTTACTGATCACAGTGCTAATTGTTGTTGTTATTGTTTTCGTTTCGTTGTTTTTTGTCTAATTTGCAATTGTGATCAAATGCATGCCGTTTTGTCATGTTTGCCATGTATATCTATTAGCTTTTGCAGCAGTAATCCATTCATGTGGCCAAATCGTTCATTTTCTGCGCTTGCATATTTTTTACCTTAAGTTTTTCTTGATCACTACTGTTTTGTAAGTATGATTATATTCATAGGCTTATTTATGGTTTGACTGGTGTATATATTTCTTTTAACTATGGCTGTATTAAAAAGAGAAAAGTAGTTCGAACTTCGATGACTGATGCGCATAACGTATTGCAGTGAGAATGTCAATCATATCTGTAGCTTGCTTTCTACTTCTCAGTTTGTTCAAGCAATCCATACTTTCCACAGTTACTCGAGGTCAGTTTGAATTCCCACACATTTCCCGGAGCATCTAAAAATTTTTTCATAATATTCATAACGCAGTCATGAGAGTGCATATCTCTGCCAAGTGAATTTTTTGCAAAATAGTAATTTAAACTCGCTTTCGTATGGCTATCACTATGGCAGTTGCAGTTCTCGCAGTAAACATTGCTGCTGGTGACGTCACAGAAAGTACACAATCTGCCGGTGATGTAAACAATGACGTCATTACTACTAGAAAAGCTTTACGGTTCCTGAAACCAGAGTCTTCCAGGCAGCCGACGGTGAAGATTTGACTGATCTATCCGTGTCATAATTGTCATTTCATGGCTGGAAAAGTCAGGGAGTTCTGCTGCAGAAGACCTGTAGGAACCCTGTATTTTTTGCTGTACAAAATGAAATGTGTTGTAATTGTGCAATGGTGATTTTGTTGTTTCTTGTTTGTGGTCATTATTGGTTGTCATTTTCGTGTTTTTACTGCTAAGTGGCTGATGTAATTTTCTATGCTAAAAATTTGTAAGATGTGAATTGTGAATTATTTGCTGTTTGTCTAGGCTTGGTCGAACTTTGTCTTGTTATCTGTCCCATTGCTATAGCATAGCAAGCGACAGATTATAAAGTCACTTGCGTCTGTCTGTCATTCTGTCTGTAAACACTCCTACAGCCGCAATTTTGATGAGATTTTGCACAGTGATTCGGGGCCCGAAAAGTAAGATTGAGTTTGTTTGGGATAAAAATCTGATATAGCTCCTTCCCCTATTTTATCCCCATTTTTTAAAAAGTTTGCATTACAGCCTATGGGGACTTCAAAGCAGTATAACTCGGTCCCCATAAAAGATAATTGCATGCTGTGTTTACCTACCCCTCTATTTTTGGGGTTGGGCAATCTAACGGCGTTATTGGAATTTACCCCCTATCAATCCCTGTTGCCATAGCAACCATTCAAAAGTTGCAGAATTGGACATTACAGCCAATGGAAATTTCAAAGCGGTATAACTTGGTCCCCGTGAAAGATAATTGTGCGCTGTTTGCACCTACCCTCCTATTTTTGGATCTGGGCTATCTGACGGTGTCATTTAAATTTCTCCCTTGAAGACTGCTATTGTCATGGCGACCAACCATTTTTATTCAAAGACAAAATTGGCTGCAGGCTCACAAGAGCGTCAAACGCTGAAACGCAGCTGCTAGGCTATATAGCATGGCAATGGGACAGATACCTCGTTCCACAGAACGTATTTCTAATTTTGTAGTGAAATATGTTTAGTAGTTTATTTTGACAAAAAGAATTGGGAACTCGTAAAAACACTGTTATTTTCTAATCTGCAAAATGCGAAAAGAGTACCCAGTTTTGGCCACATTGTGCACGAATATCACTTACAGTGTACTGTTTAGTTTGAAAGCTGTAAACTGTATGATTTTAGACATGAAAGAGTTGTTGGGGAATTTAACATAATATGTTAATGCTGATATGGATGTTCTGAGAATGATATGTAGACTTTTTCTTGGTATCTATGTGCTATAATATACAATTTTAAGCTGCCCATATTTTTATTCAGCTTTATTTTATGTAGTAGGATTATGCCAATTTAGTTTGTTAGTTGCGCATGTCAGTATTTTTGTCACAGTTTGCTTCTGATTTATTTTTTGTGAGTTTTGTAAAATTACCACGTAGTTTTATGCCAGTAATTGTCACAGAGCAATAAAGTTTTGATTAGCAGGGTAGCTTTTAGCATAATTTGTTTAATAAAAATCCTATTGTGAGCTACAAACGCCCTGTAACAGAAGATTCTAAAATTGGAGCTTTTGGCTTGACCTAGACTTCAAAGGCTTTAACATTTTGTTTTCTGGATTTGATGATATCACTGCTGACTGGTGGTGTTTATTAATAATAAAGTTTAAACTCCACTGCTCTCAACTTACGTCTGTCATGGATTTGATGGACAACAAGTCATGCAACAAACTGTACATGTCAGGATGTTGTGGTTTTGTTGTCGGCTTTCGATTTTTAAAGTGTGCATCACACAACTATTTGTGGATTTGCCATGGGCATACTGTACGAAAAGTCAGCTGGTCGTGGGCTGAGAAGGTCGGGAAGGGGAGGAAGTTGCAATTTTCTGATAAACAGTTGCATGTGTTCGGCGTGAAGAACTTTCACGCTGCTGTTAATAAATGTGTCCAGAAGCTTAGCTGATGCCGACTGCTGCACATCGCTTTGTATCACACTTGAACAATGTGACTGTCTTAGAATTTCTGCACAATGCTGTTGTATTATCATTGTCATAACTGTCACTGCAAAAAGTGTCTGGGAAAATTAAGGATCAACAATTTTTGTAACAGTTCAACATTTTTAATTTGTTCAGCCACCATATCAGTCATGTTATTGTTTTGTTGGATATAAACACCATGTGTCTTTGGTGCTAATGAAAATTGTTATTCTGACAGTTACCAAAATGTAGTGTGGGTTAACATAACTGTTTATACTTCAGAATTATGTTAAGTGTTTGTATTATCTTAAAAATGAATGTTACAATAACAGTCTTAACAGATCGATCATTTGGCGATCATTGTCAGTTAAGTGAATATGATACCAGAAACTTTATACCCATCATCATCATTTCTGGCAAGCACCACTAAGAGTGCATAGTGCCGAATGTAGACATCAAGACAAAACTTTATACCAGAACTTCAATTGTTCGGTTAATCGCAGTTAGCAGTTTGTGATGTAGGAGTAATTCAAAAGGCAGCATTGTAAATAGTGCACTTTGTATTTAATGGGGTGTTTACACGATCCAGCAAACGTCCAGCATTAGCACGTGTATTTTAAATACATTTGCTGGATGTTTGCTGGATCGTGTAAACACCCTATAATGCATTTAATGCATTGTGTCAATAACTGTCTTTGTGCAAGTTTTGCTTAAACTGTTTCCTTTTATCGTCTGCATAAAAGAATTGCTTGTTCTAGTTCTGATATCAACAATGCTTATTGGAATGTTGTCATTCATCGTGTGACCATTTTGATAGGCGGCATTACGGATTTTGCCCGTTCGTCCATACGTCTGTCTATCGCTCTGTCTTTTTCGGGCACTTTACTCAAAAATAAAAAAGTGCAGAAAAACAAAATGCTCAAAGTTTTCCGGGACTGGATTAACCAACTGATGTGTTATTTCTCCGCTTAGAAGGTCATAGACTGAGGTCACTCACTGAACGTCAAATAATGACACATATAGGCGTTATCTCCTACTTACATGTGGCTGGCGGATCACACGCCAGGTTCACTGCACACTATGCACTGCGCACAATGCAGTGCGCATACATGGCAAGTGTGCATAGATAGGTGGACGGCCGCATATGTCCCCATGCATGTCGCCACAAGGCGCGGTGACGTGAAGTAGGCCTATTTGTTTGTTCAGTTTATTTCACGTGGTGACATAATGTTATTAGCAGGGCTGGAAAATTGGTCGGAATAGGTTTTTTTGAAAAAAAAACATACAGACCTCAAAAGTCCAATTTTTGGGTTTTAGTTGTTTAGTTGTTTGTAGTGAATTTTATTAAATATGGTATAATATTTTATTCCATATTTTAATAGTGATTTTTGAGTTATGACGTCAATCACGTCATTATGTCGTTCACTCATAAGAGGGTGTCTAAGATGTTTTTCCTCGATCGTAATTTTGTGTACAGTGTTATTGGACACCAAACCAGAAAAAAAACTTTTAAAAATCTAAAATCCTAAAATTTTCTTTTAAAAAACCTAGTTTTTCTAGCCTGGATTCCAGCCCTGGTTATTAGTGAAAATGTTTGCTTGTTTATATCTCCATGCGTTCATGTGATTGAGTTATATTCACTTATTTTCGTCTGCATGTGTGAATATATATTCATTGCTGCCGATTTTGATGACTCGAGGTGACTCTCTTCATAGCCGTTTCAATAAATTAACGCAACTGCCAGTATAGTATGCCAGTAATTGAGACATCATCATCGTCATCATATTCGTTTAATACATTAACTTGACAGAATGCAAGCATGTGCACAATTTAGGCCTAACATACAGTAAATATAAAAGTTTTTAAAAAAGTCTACAAGACTATGTACAAATGTTCCAGAAACAAGCACGTCAATTGAACAACAGCATAACAGCAACAAAATTGGAATGTGTGATTGTCTAAAATCTAGTAACTAGTAAAAATATGATAAAAGTTGTCATGTGATAGACCTAAAAACGACGTTTAAAACTTAATAGACTGATCATGTTTGACTCATATGTTTGTACCGGTATATGTGTGATGAAGCCATGCAGATCAACGTCCTCAAACTCTAGGTAGGTCACTGGCGGACCCAGAAACTGGAATTGGAGGGCACGGCGAACGGCCTAAATCATGGAGTAGGTTTAGTACACTGTGAGGCATAAAAAACACACCAAAATTTTTCTCATCATAACTTGAAGAAAAGTGGTCCAATTTTAATAAGTTTTGGTACGAATATTCCTGATACAACTGGCCATCAAACGACTGTTTAGTTTCCCACCTCACCCATTGTCTGTTTCTGCACTAGCTGGGGAAAGAAAACGAACAAAATATTGCATTTTTAACTCTGATGTTATTGCTTAATCAAACACACGCACACAAAACACACGTTGTGTCTATATTTTTTTATCATTATAGCTGATAGTTTATTTAATTGTCCATTTTTAACTGCCTATAAAAATGTTTGAAATGTTGGCCCACGATCATGGGCTCGGCTGAAACGTTTAAAAGAAACATGAAATAATAGATACTGAGAATAGAAATAGTGTTAAATGTAAAAAAATGGCAAAATTCAAAAAAATGACTGAAGTAAAGACAACTAAAATAAGAAAAAAAACTGGAAAGGTAAAAAATAAAGAATAATAATGAAAACTAAAAATCTGAAAAAAACTGAAAAGAGTAAACATAGAAACCGTGAGCAGGTCCGAATGGCCGTGGAGTCAGTCCGAGGGGGTGCCATATGTCTATGGAGGATAAGATTTGAGAAAAAAAGTTTTGAGAATCGACTGAAAGAATGATGGGGTGATGGATGACAAGAGTGGTGAAAAAATGAAATGAGAGACACTGAGAATAGAAATAGTGTTAAATGTAAAAATGACAAAATTCGAAAAATGACTCAAGTAAAGACAACTAAAATAAGAAAAAAACTGAAAAGGTAAGAAGTAAAGAATAATAATGAAATCTAAAACTCAGAAAAAAAACTGAAAAAGTGAACATAAAAAAGTGAGCAGGTCCGAATAGCCGTGTATAGACAGTTTGCTTAGTTAGCTCATTTGACTAAATTTGCTGGATCCGGATTGAGATGGTCAAGAGAGGTGCATTGGATAGTTTACAAATCATGGTTAGAAGAAATGTTTTTGCTATAGAGATTGCTTTTTGCGGATTGTTAGTTTTGCCTAGACCGCAATTACCACGTAAATATGATTTTTGCGGACCTGCAGTCAATGTTTACCAGTTCTGTGTTGTGTGTGGTCTAATTGCGGTATATTTGCTGTTTTTGCTGTCCACAGTTATCGGTGAAAGTGGATTTGCTTATACTGACACAGAACTATTGAGCTATACAAATATTTGAAGTTATAGGCCTTTTTGATGTTTGTTGTCGCCGGTTTCATTTATCGTTTCTGTCCTGCAGTAAGAATGGGAGTGGACCTTTCTGTGGATAGCGCATAACAGACACATGTTGGATAGGGAAGCATTATTCTTCATAACACATGGGGATGGGGTTGGTGTAAAAACCCAGGATTTGATCTTGGGTTTGGGAGTGTGTGCGGTACCTATCAGTTATCCATCATGGGCGGACAACAGGCCAAGGAGGTGAAAGCACAGTCAGTGAAACAGAAATCGGAGAAGCTGCCAAGAACTTCATCAAGATTGCTGACAACCACTGACATATTCAGTGAATCTGGAGGTACGCATTATGGGCATTTTCTATAATAATTCAAATGTGTATATATTTACTGTGTTGTCTCATTTAGTCAGGCAAAACAGGGATGATGGTAAAAGGCGCATTTGCCGATCTGCGGATGTGGCAACGGGTAAAAGATGGATGTCGATGCGGAGGACATCCGCCTTTTACCCATCGTGCTTAGTCACGCCTCTGGACCAATAAGCGGTGTACAACCATGTATTAATTTGGGCCTTTGGCAAAGTAAGTTGGTAAAATAAGTAGGCCTCAGTTGGCAAATCTGTCTTGTCTCGTGTTGCGTTGTCTACTTACATGTACGTCGACGTCGCACTTCCTCTGCAGAGTGTGAACTGTGAAAAAATTCACAGGGGCAGACTTCAAACGAACCCACCTAAACGCGTCCGCTTAGCAGTTAATTACGGAGCGAATGATTGGAAAACTCAACAACTTTCATGACTGACAATGTACGTGACAACTGTTATCTGCACATTTGTCTTTCACCTACATATCCACACTTAGCATCCGCAGATTTTATTCGCCTTTTACTTGTTGCCACATCCGCAGATCCGCACATCCGCTTATTACCCATAGCCGCAAAACGGTCAGTGTTGTCAGTACGAACGGCACTGGCGAATAACTAATATATATATAGGCCATTGTCAGTATAGTTCTGCACTGACAAATGGAGCATTTTGAGGCTATTTTCAGTACAGATCTGCATTGACGAACAGTGCATTCTGAGGCTGTTGTCAGTGTAGGGGACTGTTGGGTCTCGTCTTCGTCTCAACGCAGTACGTCTTTGTCTCGGGGCATTGCGTCTTTTCTTAAGTCTTGGACCATTTCATCTCATCGGTTTGCCGAAATGCCATTTGTGGCGTTTATATGTCGTTTTATTTTAATGCCAACAAAACTGCAAAGGCAAAAACAATGCATCCTGAAGTAAGCATCGGCAAATAAGACTTGAGCTTTAATGCTACAGATAAACTTTATCAGCTGTCATAGAAATAGTTGCAGTTTCCGGGTAAAGTAGCATGATATAATAGCGTAATTTAGCAACTTGGCATTGACAGTCATCAAAGCCGGCACGATGAGCTAAAACTGTAGCTGGAAGTCGACAGACCAACGCTCTGTCTGTATAGACAACTTGTAAACTCTACATGCATTTTGGTTACATCTTTAAAGTTCCTTTTCGCTACGGTCAGTTTGAATTTTGATCTTACGAGAAAACCACAACAGCAACACACACACTCTGTGATTGACGATATTATTAGGCCTGTTGCAGCTACTTAGAAAAACTCGCAACATCACACATAAAAAGCACTTACCATGGCACGAATTAGTTGATCCATATGATATTTTGTCATTCTCAATGAGTTTCATCATCAGTCTCAGACAGAGACGTTGAAGCTCAAAATACTCCTGAGAGCTGTCGATGAGTGTGAGGTGCTTTTTCTGTGCTTAAAACTGCTCATTATAATGGAGTTTTCAGCGTTCTTTTTTCTCTGCAGTGGATTTTCATTTCATGACATTTTTTCTTTAACTCACATAGTGTATGAGTGCCAGCATTGCCTCTGAATAATGAAACTGCTACTTTGGTGAGCGTGCATTTTGTATAACCACAGCACAGAATCACTGTGTGTCAGTGGTATTAACCATTTGCATTTTGCACTGTTCTGTCAATGCTCTGATAATGTTGGTTGCATGACAGCATCTCATGCCTGCACTTCCAAGTTTATTTTGGGGTCTTGATTCTAACATTAAAAGTGGAAGTAGCAATAGTGTTAGTAATATCCAGGTACTGCTGTATTGCAACCTGTTTAATTGATATCTTTAAATTGAAATGTTAACTGGTGACTGAGATTACTAATGTTTTTTCTCAATCTTCTTAGCATATGAAATATTTTCTTTGTCTTAGTTTTTTTATTTGTTGCTACTCTCCTGCTTGTTAAGTTAATGCAGTACTGTAAATACAATTGTGAGAGTCAGTGCTGGATGTGTGCAATACTGTTCATCTACCAGTGATGCAAGATAAATCATCTTTTTTCAGAGATTTGTTGATGCTGTAGTGTAGTCATTTGACAGGTAAATTCGCTCATGTCACTGCCATTTTTAGCTAACCGTACTTAAGTAACAGTTGACCTGTTTTCATGGTTGTTGTCTGTCTGTTTGTGTCTTTTGTCGTCCGTCGACTGTCACGGATGTATTGTGGCTAAACGGTGCAAGATAGGGCTTAGGTTGCTATTGATCGCTAATAGGAAGTGGCATACACCCTGTCAGATTAGATAGAAATCATTGACCTTGGATGACCTTGAAGGTCACTGACAACCAGTACGATCGGCTATCTTAGTGACAGCTTGGCTTCTTTTAAAATATTTCCACTGGCTCTAGACTTGTCGGCTGGGGGAGCTTTGGGAGCTTACAGCGCTCCCACGCCGGACTGAGGATGTGGGCCACTGCGCCCCTTGCCGGGAAGGTGAATTGGAGGATCCAACGCTTGGGAAGGAGAAAAGGGAGATGGGAGGGGAAGAGAAAGATAGTGTAGAAACGGTTTTATCCCGTAAATCATAGGAAATGGGAGTGGAGAGAAAAATGGAGCAGGGAAAGGGGAGGGAAAAGTGGTGAGGAACTTAAGCCCGATTTCCATTCTACATTTGAGGGTCCCAAAGCTGTTCTTTCCACAGCACAATAATATACTGATTACTGAAGTGCGTTAGTCTACTGGGATCCACCCAGACCCGCTGGGGGAGCTTACAAGCTTCAGCGCTCCATAAGACTCCTTAGCTGCATTGGGACAAGGAATGACAAGTGGTTGAAGGGAAGGGAAAGGTAAAGGTAGGGAGGATGAGGAAAAAAGAGCCTAAGAGGAGGGAGAAGAAAGTGGAGGAACGGAAAATCGTTGCCAGGGGGGAGGGGAGAAGTAGCCCCTCATCTTTCCGAACGTGGTTGTGCCTCTGGAGCGGCATAGCGCCATTGCGGTGGGCCTAATGCTAAGCTGCATTGGTGATGTGTGATCGGCAATGCAAAAGGACGAAATAGGCCTATATCGTCAATCATCTGTGCTGAGCTGGTGACTAGAGTACAGAGTAGAGTCTGATGCATTAGTCCAACCTGACGACAAGGCAGGCTACTCACTTAACGCTGACGATCTGCAGAATGGACTCTCTATCTGGCATCTATCTCTCTGTCTATCTGTGCCGGATATTGTGCCGCCCCTGATGTGGTCGTGAGGGTGTGTGGGGGGGGCAGAGTGTGCGTGCGTGAGCGGAGCACTGATTTTTGTCGGTCCGCAAACCACTCAGTCATGTGTCGTAGTCATCATCGTTAGATCAGGTTCATCACATACAGAGGCTTATAACAGCACATGCCATTTATGCCCTGAGAGGCGTCTATTTTAAACCGTACATACACCGAAATGCGTTTTGTCCAGTGGGCTGGACACGCTGGTTGAGGAGCTTATGATCTTTTTTGCCTACAGTGTTTATTCATTTTATTCTGTACGATGTTATATTGAAAGAGTAAATGCAGTAAAAACAAGAAATTCGAGCTAATGCTCACGAGACGTGCAAAAGCCTATATAGCAATTTCTGTTCAGTAGTTTAGCTGAAAATTGGGGTGTTCACGCGAAGTTAATATACAAATACCAAATTCTCTATCTGGATCGCATAACGACAGTTCCGTGGCGCCACCTTGTGAATGATATAGACTTGTGTTGCAGCCCAAAATCGCCAAAAATCCATAAAACCCCCTATTTTGGCGTTCAAGATCATTGAATTTGGCGCCAATCAAGAGCCAGCGTATGACTTCCTATTAGTGATTAATACTAACCTGGGCCCTATCTCGCACCATTTCTGAGATACAGCGACTTACTGGCTCAAAATCGCAAATTTTTCCCACCCCCTCATTTAGCGCCCTCGTTCGGGGTGACTCCCTTCGAATTTATGGAAAAGCTTTACGGTTCCTGAAACTAGAGTCTTCCGGGCAGCCGACGGTAAAGATTTGGTGATCTTAGCTTGCACCGTTTTTGACTGATCCACCCGTGTGACAGACAGACGGACAGATTTGCGATGGCTAAGACGCGCTGAAAGCAGTAGCTGCTTTCGCGTGTAAAAAGTTACAACAGGCCATTCCACTGATGTACCGGCCTGTAATTCGTTACAGTCTTAACAGAAGTTAGTTAGGATCGGAGTTTTCAAAATTTGTCTCGACTCTTGAGATCCTTTTCATAAAGTTGCAGCGTTCGTGACGGATCTCAGTTGACGAGGAAGTTGTTTTCCGATGTGTGGACTGGGCGTAAGATATATCATGCTCAGTGATGTGCTGCTGGCTGAACACCTCAGATCAGCACAGATCGGAGAAATATTGCTCTTCTTAGTGACCGCAGGTCAGTTTAGGGCACTGCAGTCCCCAGCATGCAGACGGCCATAGGTCACTAGCTTGAGCTGTTCCTGTGGTCTGAGCCGATCTGCTTTGATCTGCGGTGCTATAGGCTTAAACCTATAACCATCGTTGGTTTCCATCCAAATGATCAATTGTCCCTCCCATCAGCCGAAACCAAGAAAAATTGCATAAAAATAGCCAAAAATGACTGGGGTCGAATCTTCGGTTGGAAACGTCTGGCTCCAAGCCTGAGACTGATCTGCCGTCACTAACATGAGCAATTTCTTCTGATCTGAGGTGATCTGCGATGATTTGCGGTGTTTCGGCAGAACGGGAGTGGCTAGGATGGTGTGTAGTTACGTTGCAGCGATGACGCTGTTATTAAGCTGAAGATTTTGCCGGATTTTAACAGCCGCAGCTGGCTACTGATTAACTTTCCACGCTGCTGACTAGCTGTTCGTGGTAGTCATTATAATTAGCCAGTAAGCTTGCTCGGGGACAGTTAACACGAGCATCTAACATTATGAAACAGTGTTGCCATGCATGAGAAACTGAGAATCATTACTGCCCGCGGAAGCGACAGTAGTATTGTTTTCAACATCTGCGCTAAGTTTCTTCCTCTACTAACACAGAGTTGAACGTTTTTGTCATAATTAAGTTTGTTGTAGGTTAGGACTTAGCTTGGTGAAATTTTGCGTTCATTGAACATGTACGTTGACAACCTCCATAAGCCTATTGAATATCAAAGTCAAGATCACGTGGTTTTTGTGCATATTTTTGTGTGCGTGATACTGTGGATGTTCGCGGATAGTACTTAGCATTGAGCTACGAGTATGGTCATGGAAGTTTCGGTATAGAAATGTTATGCCAAATGAAAGCCTGGGATTCGATGATTATTCAACACACTGTAATTAGTACAAAAAATTTGAGCAAAGCTCACAAGACGCGCGAAAGCCTATAGCATTTCCAGTTCAGTAGTTACAGTTTCGAAAATCGCATGTCATTTGGACTCGGCCCATCGGGACCATAGTACACTTCGGCCATAGGCGCGTGTGGCGTTGGCGACGGTGGCGCCTCCTTGTGAATGATATAGACTTGCGCAGCCCGATATCGCGAAAAAAATCTGTAAAACCCCCTATTTCGGTGTTCAAGGTCATCCAAGGTCAT
>Ga0209367_1003169_pt1 | contig 22218 bp, 15 predicted proteins | sample WorMetLIZISLAND2_FD_187412 | JGI IMG/M metagenome (GOLD analysis project Ga0209367, IMG submission 187412) | Marine gutless worms symbiont microbial communities from Max Planck institute for Marine Microbiology, Germany - Olavius geniculatus... ... | reverse complement strand
ATCATTCACAAGGAGGCGCCACCGTCGCCAACGCCACACGCGCCTATGGCCGATGTGTATTATGGTCCTGATGGGCCGAGTCCAAGTGATATGCAATTTCCGAAACTATAACTACTGAACTGGAAATGCTATAGGCTTTCGCGCGTCTCGTGAGCTTTGCTCAAATTTCTTGTCTGTTTTACAGGAAGCAACACCCAAATTATCGACCTGATGGACTTCGGTCCAGCCAGCAGTGTCCCTGTGGTCAACCTCGGCCCTGTCATGTAACAGCATCTGCATACATTGTGGTGGAGAGGCGGAGTTCAGTACACAGTGGTAAAGGGGCGTCAAACCCTTTGCGTCTTTGTAGTTCGGAGATGCACCCAGGTCCAGCAATGTCTGCAAAGTTACACGCCATCTTCAGACACATAAACAACAGTCCACAGGATCTGCATCTATTACCTTAGACCAGTGCAATCTACGTAAACTTGGCTAATGGGCTACATCCAATCCAGGAGGATAGTGTTGTCAGGTGGACAAAAGAATACAAAAAAGAAAAGACAAAAACATGAAACACTTGTACTTTCTGCTTTAAAGTTATGTCAAAATAATTAGCAACATTATTGCATGTTTGAATTGCTCATTGTACTGCATACCATTATGACTGAGAAAAATTTCAAAGCAAGGTTTTGAAATGAGCTCAGTTACAACTGTTCTTCATTTCTTTTTTTGTGTCATTTTAATTTTTATGTACTTCTGTATGACTTTCATCTACAATAAGTAACAAATAACAAGCAAATGAGTGCTTGTTTCACTGACCCTTATTGCATCTTGGTTGCCGTGGTCAGCAGCGATGTGCATTGCCGTCAGACTGTGTCTGTTGCGGAAATCAAGAAAAGCTCCTGCACTGACCAGACTCATCATGAGAGCTCGAGGTCTTGGCTTCGTGGCAGCCAGTATCAGTGGCGTCTCTATACATTCACAACATATACATTACTGACATAATTTGACACATATTTACAGTACAATAAAGCTTATGAAAATCAATCTCAACCTCTGAATAAGCATTCTGTTAACAGATGTTCAATGAGGGTTGATTTACGGTTCTTAACTTGTCAGTAACCCCAGCTCATAATTATTTATGACGTCTGTGTCCAATGCAACCAGTCATCATTCCCAGTTCACCAGAAAAGGACAGGTAGCCAGTCATCTTGTAACACTTATTATTGCTAATTTAATACCATCGTAAATTTTGTGTAACTGACCTAATTTCCATAAACATCATTAAAAACCCAGAATAAAAGCTCAATAAAGACTGAAAGCCCTTCCTGATGTCTAATGAAATGTGCACTAAAAACTAATTTAGTAAGCTTGCATAATAGATAATAAGCTAAATGTATAATACCAAAGTGATGGAATCTCAGAGGTAATAAAGAATAACCGTCAGTGACAAAATTAAGTCATGATTACCTCCACTGCCACATGTATTGAAGTTTGGATCAAGACCCTTATCAAGCCACCTTGTGACTCCTTCGACATCATTTCTCGATACACAGTCAAGAAGACGCTTAAAGTTCGCCTGACAATTGCACATTCACACTCACCAGTTTCGTAACACAATTTCTAAAAATTAATTTAAGCGTCTACCAGCCTGACTTGGTGGTGTAGTGGCAGAGTGTCAGACTTGTGAACTGGAGGTCCACGGTTCGATTCCAGCCCAGTGCACTGCCAGGAAACAACCCTGGGCAAGGTGTTCATACACGTGCCTCTGCTGCAAGCAGTATAATTTGGTACCGTCCTAAGTGCCGGGAAAGTGAATGGCAGTATATGGAAGAGGTCTGGCCTACCACCAATGTAACTGAGTTGTGTCTGCACTCACTGCCGGCTCAAGGCCTAGAGACGGAGATTAGCACCGTGCCTACAAACTACAGAGTTATGAGAGAGTTCAGTGGACCACAAAACTACATGATCAACATAAAAAAGTTCTGATGAAATAGTACAAAATAAGTGACTATACATGCAACACTACATCGACAACATTAATATTCATTATCAAAAATGCTACATTCTTAACCATTTGTCTCTCGTTCTACAGTTTCGTATTCACAAATCTAATTACATAACATTACACACATAAATCATGTAAAAAAATTAATTACTCTGAACAGCATGTTACCGGACTGTGGAGCTTTTTCAACTTGACTTGGTTAACTGTAGTTTTGTACTCTCGCCGTTTGAACTTAAACTGTCACAGCAAACAACATGTAACAGACTTGAGGTCAAATAACAGCATTTATTATAATTTTATATTACAACTACTTCACTACTAAGTTGAAAGTTTAAAAAATATCATAATCAGACGTTATTTTCCTAATCATTGTAAAAATATAGTAGCTATGCAGGGTACAGTGTATAACAATATTTCCTACAGTCATTCATCCAGACTTAACATTTCCTAACTCCTAAAGACTGAACAAGACAAAAACCAACATTTTCAACACAATGCAACAACACTTTATACAGGTCAGAGACATAAGAAGTTTCTGATGCACCAACTAAGTTAATAAAAAGCAAACAGGAAGTTACCAACTAACGCTTAAAACTGTACTTTGGGAGCATAGTCTAGCTGTACGTATAACTCTAATACAGATTGCCACATATTGGCAGTGAGTATTTGAGTACATGATGCCCGATCACAAATCAACATCAAAAGCAGTTATTACCTCAAGCTGTGTAACAGAACCAGACAGAGACAGAGGATATTCCTGCAAAAGTCGCTCATCATCCAGGAACTTGCCAGCACGACCTTTGTATTCCGGCAAGTACAGACCATAGTTTAGTCCGTCCTTCAGGCGCTGCTGCAAACACATACCTGCCGTGTAATGCGATTACGCTGACATTAGTCAATCAAGTGATGTACACAAGCTGATAGGCACTTAGCGATTGTCATTAGGCATGTAAGCACATTGTTTTCCATAAACTAACTGGAAATGTAGATTATGAGTGCTAGAATTAACCATGCATAAAACAGCACTCATGGCATTCAGTCTAACTCTTGTTCTTCCGCATCTACCGTATGAATTGTCTTAGTGCGGGTATCAAAGGGACCACGCGAATCATTCCGTAATCGTCTGGACTATTGGACTTAAAATTTTAAAAGGTTAAAATATTCTAAACTAAATGCAATACAACTGCACCGCAATCTCCTAATATAATATTTAAGCAGTCCAAAATCTGCACTATATTTGAAAAATGAAGGCATCAAGTCTTTAGAAAAACAAATATGACCAATACCACACATGGGATCCACAGCATCATCCACAATGCATCAATAACATCATTAGTTACCTTGGGAAGAGAGGCAAGTATTTTCTGTTTGGCCAGCCAGACAGATTCCTCTGTGTTGAATGAAAGCACTTCCTATATAAGCACAATACCAACTGTCCAAAAATTCACACTTTCACAACTTCCAAGGTCTGAACTACTAAAACAATGTAGCATCACACCTAAGAGGTATCATATCAGAGTTGGATGATGATGCTGGTTTTATGCTAATTAGAACTGATCACACAGTGTTCAGAGCAAAATGAATAAAAAACACAAAAGCAAACGTATCACAAGATATATGCACCTAATTTCTACATACAACTTTACAAACAAAATTCAGCTGAGGAACTAGTGCTGACATCCAGCACATAGTGCCTTTGATATCCCATCATACTCTGCCTACATGCCAAACTTGAGACATGTTGCAGTACTGTTTGAAGATGAAAACATTCAATTATTCGCAAATCGTAATCACCACCTAATTATCCAGTTACCTCAATTTTATACCAGAAAAGCTTTGCATAACGAACGTAACAGACAGTGAGTGCATTATTTAAATTAAAACTATAACTGTTTGATGGATGCATAAGCAAAACATGACAACACCAGATGTGTACCCTGTAGTTGATGTCCGGAATGCTAACTGATATGTGAAAAACAGTCACAGACATGGTGGGATCAGTTGATGTTCTTGCCGCAAGGACACTGGTAGTCATACCATTGGACACGGTTGATCCTAAACTATCTTTGACAAAGTGGTTTGGTGTAGTCAGCACGAATGCCATTGCTGTCCCAGCTGATCACTGATCCAACATCAGCATCTGCAAGTATAGCAGCATTCCAATGTGACTTGGCATTATAATCTAGTGACAAACAAATTTATGGCACCATCGAAAACTCATCCACCTGAAGCTTAAAACAAGAAGAAATCTCGAATGGGGGAAATTCCGCCGCGCTATGTGCTATCCATTTGCTAGAGCGACAAAAATTAGGGCTAAGGTTAGGGATAGGATTAAGATTAAGATGAAAATTAGGGTTAGGTTCAGGGTTAGGGTCAGGGTTAAGGTTAGGGTTAGTGTTAACAATAATAATTTGAGTGCGGGTGAATTCACGAACAAGTACCTTCCGCCGCTCCAGCAAATAAACGGCACTTAGCACGGCGCTGTAGCGTCGTGCTAAAACAAAGTATCTTGAGTTAGGGTTAGGCTTAGGGTTAGTCATGGTTAAAGTCAGAGATCAATCATTTCGAAATGAAACCTTCAGCAAGTGCTACATCAGCCGAAGATATACTGACTAAACAGCATTTGAAACACGGCAGTGCAATGCGATGTATTATAGCCAACGAGTAACAGGCTAGACGTAGAAATGGAAAAGTGAGAAAAGTTATATTACCTGCAATCAACGTCCAACAGGTAGGCTTCCACTTGAAAACGTACCATATTTCTTGATTTGAATATGTTGAAACGTACAAGTCCAAAACTTCAAAATACCTTATACATATGACATATATCAATACGTAAGTATATTCGATCTGTTACCACATTTGGAGTTCATTATTAATTCAAAAACACTTAAGTTTTTCACAGAACTGAGCTCGTGCCACGCCCACGTTGCCAAAGAATATTTACGCCAATCAAACTGAATCAGTGGGATGTTTTTTGGAAACAGGCAAACGGAATTCGACCTTTTGAGTGACGTTCGTGTCTTGTGAATGTTCGCAAGGTGGCGATACTATCTGCAATCAACTTGGGCTTTAATGCAAGTGAAGTCAACTGTTGTCAGATGTTTTCGCGCATTATTTTAGGTACACTTTGTATTAGCTAAACCAGCGACGTATTCTGCATCCTTTTGCCGAGACTAGAGTGCCGTTTTGGATCACTTCTTCAAACACCAGTATTCAGCCCGATTCAGAAAACGTACTCACTTATAGAAAAAGACGATTATCGACTTCAGGTAGCTGGCAGACTTGCTGTCGAAGATACGCACGGGTACCTGGTTACTCTGACATCTTTGGGGAAAGTCCCCGGACACTGGGCAGAGATTGCCATGGCGTTGAGCCAACGTAGCTGGACCCAGTAGTCGCTGTATTCAAGGCCGAGAAGCCTGATCGTTGTTGGCTGAGCCGTGCGACTGGGTCACGGTGTTCGTCGTAGACACAGTTATGCAGGTGGCACGCATTCTTGCGTGCTATCAGGACGGGGATTACTCGCCGGCTACCTGTACTTTTTGACACGCTACAGCTATGCTGTATGCCGTCTATGGCACGATGTCTGTCTGTCTGTCGTCGTCTGTAACGGATGTATTATGGCTAAACGGTAGGTCGTACTGAATATTTTTACACAATTTTTACACGAACAATTAGCTATGTGTCTTAAACATAAGCATGCAAAATTTCTGCGATTTAGTGCAAGGGGAACGTATTTCAAATTCGGGGTTGAATGGAGGGGTAGGAAATTTTTCAACTGAAAACTTCCCATATCTCAGAAACGGCGAGAGATAGGACCAAGGTAAATCACTAACAGGAAGTGGCGTACGCCTTTTCAGATGAACTAAAAAAATCATCGACTTTGGACGACATCGGATGACCTTGAAGGTCAGTACTGCAACAGGAACTGTATCTGTAGGCATGGCGGTTCTAGCCATGCAGCAATAGGGGTACTTCGGCCCCATGGCAAGCACGGTACGTAGTGTGAGCCTATATATGGGGGTCTAAAACAGCCCCCAGCGGGGTACAGGGGCAGAGCCCTAGGTGTTAGGGAAACAAAGGGCAAAGCTTCTTCAAAGCTGAAGAATTTTGGTTTGGACGTTCAATGGAAGTCGCAAATTTGCTCATTTTTCTTAAATTTAGAAATGCAAAGAAATCACATTTGTGTTAACTTTACAAAAAATCTTCAGTGGCCACGAAACTGGTTGGGAGGATGCTGGAGCAAAACTGGAAGGCCTGTCGCCTCTCTTCCGGCACAGGCCTAAAACCGCGACTGGCTGCTGTAGCGCGTGTCTTCCCTAGATAGCTTTCTTAAAAATTGTTTTGCCTCTGTCACCAATGTCAAAGCTGCCGACTCAGGTCAAAGCCGGCAGGAGCAGGTGTGCAAAAACTGTACAACCAAATTTGAGTAGTGAGTACCGTACGTGTAATGGTAGATGAATTTTGCGATGGAGGTCTGCAGTCATATTACGGTCGTCGGTCAGATCAACGTCACCGAAAGTTCTGTTGCGGAAGTGAAAATTCTTGAATAAAAGCAGGGATGTGCACGAGACCTTCTAAACCGAGACCGAGACGAGACGTTGCAGCTTAATCCGAGACGTTGGTCGAGAGTCGAGACCTTGAAGCTTCAGTGGCCTAGTGCATCTCGTGCATTTCGTTGTTTAAGCAGACCCGTAAATTACCTTGAGTGACGTCATTAGTTGTCGGGCGACAGCAGTTTGCGAATTTAGGGCGTTGAGTGGATTTTGCGGTGAAAGTTGATAACGGTGTGGACTATACGACCGAACGAGTTGATATCTAACATTCCTACAAACGTCTACAGGCGGCGGATAATGTTATATGGTGAGTGGTTGACGTTTTGAGTAGCGCAAAAGGAATTTTACTGTTGCCGTATGGTGACCGCCATGTTGTGGTGGTCGTGCTTTCGGTGGATATAATGCGTAGGAGGTTGACACAACGTTATTTTACACCATCTGTGCCATTTTTGTTGTTTTCCATTTTCTCTGTCGTGTGGTTATATCTAACTGAACATCTTTATCTGCATTGTATAATACCCAAGTTGGCGATATTTTGTTTAAAGAGCTCATGGCTGCGCTTTAGTTCAATTGGTACTTTTTCCGTCAATATGGACGGTAATCTATAACGGTGATGATGCAAAAATCACTGTTCTGTTACATTCAGGTTAAAGGGCAGACGTACAGAACTTCAGTTTGGCTATATGTTTCTGTTGAAGGGCTTGACAGATTTTGACAGAATAACGTGTATGATCTGTACCAAGGTTAGATGTAAAGAATGAGGGGAAGGTGTACTTTGCAGAATGCTGAATGTGGAAATTTGAAAAGGTATATTTTGCGGAATTTCCGTTGCAGAAATTTTTTGCGGAATAAGGTGTATTTTCCGGATTTAAAATTGCGGAAAATGCTCTTGTTGTTGAGTTACGTCACTTGAATAGGTGTACAATTCTACAGAGCGCTCGACCACCATGCCCACAAGCCTCATTGTGCCTTGCAGAAGGAGATATTAGGCTAATTTTTATCATTGTTTTGGTAGACCTGCATTACCTTGATTTAGTATTTAGGTAATCAGGCATTTTAATCGATTTGTGAATTTTAGCCAATCAAAACATCACACAAATATCTGAAAAACAAACTGATTGTTGATATCCTTTTGAAACTTATACGACATAGGGAAAAAATGACGATGACGATGCTGTACACAAATTAGGCCTAATGTAGTCAAAGCTTGCATAAGTAGAGGTGTTCGTTGTCGCCAGCTCGATTGTTAGACAGGTGCTGATGCCAAGCCACGAGATGCTGCATGAAGCTGTCTGTGATCGTGCCTTCATGGCAGTCAGTCGATCAGATGAAACATCACAGTCGGCCGCGTCAGGAATCATTTGTAGATTGGGATTAAGCTATACTTGAGTTGACCTTGCATTTGTGTGTGATGTGCCGGCTTACACTCGTGAGTTAATGGGACTTCAAGGCGTTTCAAGAGTTGAGTTGAAAATGTCATTGCATGATTACTTTGCCGACTGTGTGACCGCGTCGTTTGTGATGCGCCAATGTCGATTTGAGACTTAAATGTAAGCCTATGCCTATGCAAAGTTGATTATTTGATTTGATTTGAATTCTGTGGAATGCGCCAATGCAGAATGCGGAAAAACTCTAAGGTGTAATTTGTGGAACATTCTGCGGGTGAAATTTCGCAAAATACACCTTTTCGAAATTCCGCATTCCGCAAAGTACACCTTCCCATGAATGCGATCAAAGTCAAGGTTACACAAGGTCAGATACTGAGTTATTGCAGTGGTCTTAGACTCAGAAACTCTGATATCAAAGTATAATTTATTTATAGTTAGTTTTGGTATTTGAGGGATTTAAACTAGCTGTTTTGTAGCAACATATTGTTTGTTGGTAACAGGTCTGCCGAGTCAGGAAGATCTGCTGGCAAAGAGAAGCCACTTACAACCACTGACGACAGTGCATCGACGGCACCCAAGCGAGTTTATGAATTTCTCTGAAAGTTTACAGCCGACGACGAACAGCAGTGCGTACTGGAGTAACCAGCGGAACAGGCGAAAACCCCCACGTGACATAGCAGCACCGAGTGAGACATCATGGCCAACGTCAACGTCAACCGGAACGTCACGGATGCTTTCTATCGCTACAAGATGCCCCGCCTCATAGCGAAGGTAATGTCAGATTTACATTCTCATAACTTGATGGTAATTTTGTCAAATAGACTCGGAACCCCATAGTTACATGTTCATTGTTCACATCTAAGCATAAATAAGTTGTTGTAAATAGGGTTGTTAAGACCGGCCATACACTTTTACCGGCTAACTGTCAACAGAAGGTCCGGTTAACCTTGGGCAAGCAGGTGCTGCGTTGTGGGCAAGACAGACTCAGGTATCCTCTGATGACAAAAAAGTGCAAAGCCTGGACAAGTTGACAGCATGGGATGGCGTGTGTGTGTGTTGAGGACTGATTGACAGATGGCTGTGAAAGCATCAGCCACCGACATGGCCAGGAGCTACAGCATCCATGGACATTCATCTCGCGCAGACAGTTAGACAGACAGACAGAAATTCGTGATGGACGGTGGGGAGGGCAAACTATATAGCACTAGTAGCACTAACCTATGTATACTGCTAGGCCTCTAATGTGTTTGGAACTTGCTACAACGTTTATGACTTGCTATGAACGTGTAGCATAGTGAAAACATTATGTGCCGCTGGTGTGGTTGCATTGCATTGCACTTGACTCCTACACTTAAATGCACCAGCTATGCACCACGTAATGTCTAAGTACTGACATTAAACTAACAATATTGTATCCACAGTTCAGTGAAAACGTGTAGCATTATGTAACCTGACACTAAACCCTGGACACACGTGGACCCACCAACCGACCCTGCCACTTCTCCCCCCCTCTGCAGTGGACAGAGAGATGGCTGACTTTGATAACAATAGCAGCGCTTCACTTTTAAGGCACGTAATAATCTGCTGCTCACATTTTCCAATAGCCTACCTCGCCTGTTGCATCACCAGTGCCGCTGGTGTGGTAAACACCGCTTCACTGTCTGGCACTATTTAGCAACTCACCCACGGTCTCTTCATTAATTCAAAGGTTATCAAGACTCACCTTCCTCTTTCACCCTAGGTGTACAGCACCACAGACGATCTCAGCTTTGATCACAGTTGATAACACCTGCGGCGGTTAACCAGACTGACACATTCAGGCCCAGTCCTGAAGGCAGGAGCCGTCGAACAGTTAACCGGTTAACCGTTAACAACCCTAGTTGTAACCAAGTAACAAAACTTAGAAGGTGTTATACAGTGCACCAGATGAGCCTTGTCATATTCATGTTATGTGCTTTGTTGCCTTGGATTGTATTTTTTCATTGTAGTGTGTTTTACTGTTAGCATGTGCATTTGATGTGTTCAGTAAACAGCTTGTTTACTCATTACTCACTTGCTTAGTTGCTAGATCAAAACAGCTATTGGCATTGAAGTTAATTGCAAGTAGCTGATGTGCATTGCGAATGTGTTTTCAGGTCGAGGGAAAGGGTAATGGAATTAAGACTGTGATTGCTAATATGGCAGAAATCGCAAAGGCTCTCTCACGACCACCAACTTGTATGTCGTCTGCAATCTTTAGTGATTTTTTTACACTTTAGCTTAAGATGTTGTAACATAATGGACAGGAGATTATAAAATATTATGCACTTTTTTGCGAAGTCTTAATATTACCGAGACAGTCACTGAACAGTGAATGTAGGCCTACAAGTTATTCAATATACATAAGCCATATCTAATCACTGTTTCAATCAGATTAGGCCAGATCCTCAAGAGACGTTTTGTGAACTGCAGCAGGCATTATTAGGGGGCATAGATGTTTCGGTTCATGGCTTTGTTCCTTGGATTTTGATCTTTCAGTTCATTACGTAATGAATGCGTGCGTGCTCATCTGTGATTGGCCGGTGGGTGTGGTCTCGCCGCTAGCCAGTCAGCTTATAATGAATCCATTGAGTCTTTATTTCAGCATTACCAGATTACCTTGTAAAACTCATATTAGTAGTAATAAGAAACCTAATGCATCCATTACACTAAGCAAGCCTATGAACAGGCATACAGTCCGTAAAAATTAGCTAATTCTGTAAACATTAATTGTAGACAACTTTGTGCGCAAAGTAATGAACATCACAGCTAATACAATGATAAACAAATACAAAATAAACACAAGATATAGCAGTTAAAATAAAACATTAAACTTCAACATATGCTGCATAACATAAATTGAGTGCGAGATTAATACAATGACATCCGCATAGCGTAAAAATCCAATATAAAAACCATGAAACCTGCAGCCAAACCAGAGTTCCTCTGTTGTAATAATGCAGTCTGAGCATCTAAGCCTAAGCCTAATGTGCCTAAACAATTATATTATAATTATAACAGAGTCCGGAAAAATTGGCAAATACGAAGAAAAACAATTATGACAATTACGACTAATACACTGGCAAAATTGGCAAATTCTATAAACATTAATTATGACAGAGTCCGTAGAAATTAGCAGCTCAGCATGTGACTGCAGTGTCTTAAGTACATTTCTGAAGCAGCAAAAAACTGCTCCCATGCATGTGGATGTGGAAAGAGACAACTAAAAATGCTGCCTATGCGAACACTGTATTGCATCTTCGCGGACCACAGGTTTGCGTCGTTGGTGACGTACGCAGTTTGTCTGCGCCTAGCTGGTCTGCCAGAATCCAGTTGAGTGATGCGGCACTGAACTTCGTACTGAGCCCTTTGCATCCAATGGAAAAACGATCGCAGGGACGGATGCGATATACCGAATCTACAGTTGAGACTGCTGTGAAACCCCTCAGCATGATTTGTAGTCCTGGGACCAGGGTTATCGTAATGAGACCAAAGACTAGGTGGGAAATCGCCGTCAATCCAAGTGCTGGTGAAGTATTCTGCCAATTGACTTAGTTTCGCATCAGTAGTACTGTCGCCGGTAGCCGGTGGATGCTGCAGTCTGTTTCAAACCAAGGAAATCGCAAAAACGGGCAGCATTGTCAGGCTCATGATCTGACGTATCCAATCGTGCACTGTGGGATGGGCCTTGTCCTCATACAGGGCAGGGCTTTCAGTCTAGGCCTTGGACCTTCCGGAATACTGCTTGCATCGAGTGAAATGAACAGCCTTTCACGTTGGACTCACAGAAGATGGCATTGATGGCTTTTATAGCTGCTGTCTCGAAATCAACAAGAAATGTATGTTGCCCTACGTCGCCAAAGGATGAGGTCAGTGCGTCGCGTACGGCACTGAACATCTCTACATAGGTGGCGTTGGACTTATTCGGCAACAGAGCCCAGACAAGAGGCATGTGTTCACCGTGGTGAGATCCATGCATTGTATAAAGTTGATAGGCTGTGTCGGGGCACATTTCGAATGTACCATCACAGACGATGAACTCACTATCATGGAAAACCTTTAGCTGTGCCTGTGCGCAAAACACTAGTAGCCGACCACTTTACAGTAGGAACGGCTCGTTCTTGTGTGGGTTGTCATCTGAAACTTTGCGGCCTCTCGGAGTTGTGCGCAGCACCTCAGGGATATTAAACGGATCAGGCACTGGTGTACATCTTCGCTGACGATGGCGACTTAACTGATCTTGCACCTCTGAGAATGTCGGCAAAGAGGCAGCTATCTGGTTCTGCGTCGCCGAATCCTTGAACTTCTTCGGCATAGATGCAGTCATCTCCAAGTAGGCGTCGCGTGGCCGTTTTCCAGTTTCTGTGACTTCATGGCACATGGAATGGTTCAGCTGCATAGTAACACTTTCTGTACAAACACAAACCACAGTTTACTACTAGCCTGTGACCCCGACTCCCAGTTTCAAGGTCATCGTATATTTAGGGGGCGAATAACTGACACAAGCATCGTGCGGGTTTGTTAGCATTAGCTGGTCTTTCTTGTTAGAAAATATTTCTTACAATATAGCCTTTATATTGGCCTAAAATTGTCGACTGTTATTTGTTATCTTCATGTTTATTATATTTTATATCGGAAAGAGTGAATACAGGTTATGCACCATACCTATATCTGACTTCGGATGGCAGTTGGGATGATGATCATCTGTTCTTCTGGGTGTTTCAATTCAGCAACTATCGCACCCGCTCGAATAACAACAGTTCACATTTCCCTAACTTCTTGCACTGCGCACAGACGTAATAGTCGCCTGTCCGTTTAGTGAATTCATACACACATCCTGGTTGCCTAATGCTATCGTACAAATGCATATCCTGTAGAAATTTGCTCTTGGCAAGTCTGACATGACCTATGTCTTCCATCTTAACTACGGCATCTGACAGACAAGGCGTTCATCTTGTGTCTTTTAAGGGGTTCGGTACGTTTTTTAATTGTGCTCAGATCGTTTTCTTGACAGAGGTTACATGCGTTTGACTTTGAGTCCAGTATAGTCTTGCGCAGAGTTGGGACTGTAGTTAAAGGATTGTTTGAAACCTACTCAGCATTGCAGTATAGGTGTTCGTCACAGTGATGCATGCCACGTGCAATGAAGCGTGACATCAACGCTGCCCACGACCACACCCCGAATGCGCCATGAACCGAAACGTCAATAGTACACTTCAAGGGCTTGAACCGAACCGTTATATGATCATTATTAGAGCCCAATATCATTTCTGTCTTTCTAGTTAACCATCGAACTTTAGTCAGTGCACTGAAGGTTTAGTGATATGGTGCCAGCAAGGCAAGAACATGATATTTAGTGCTGGCTTACTGATACGATCTATCTGCTGTGTGATTGCTTGCTGGTATTCTTCCATATGCATCAGACTGCACTTGACTTAAGTAATCTTTGTGTTTGATTATCATCGTGTGACAGTCTCCTGATGTGTATATTGTCTGCTGTTGTTACTTTGCAGATCCGACGAAATACTTTGGCTGTGAGCTTGGTGCGCAGACCCAGTTTGACAATAAGAATGATCGCTACATCGTGAATGGAGCGCACACTTCTGACAAGCTGCAGGAGTTGCTTGATGGATTCATCCGAAAATTTGTACTCTGTCCAGAATGTGACAACCCTGAAACCAACCTGGTACGTGTACGTTAGTTACTTTGCAATTCAGCATTAAACATGTACAGACTTTGTACATTGTACATGACCCGAATTACTTGATCTGGATTTCGGACCTGGCAGATTGATTTTCTGGTATGCTTCACATGGCCCATTATTGTCCGTCCAATGCAATGCATAGCATTGGACAGGGTATAAGATCACCTGAGCGTCCGTGCGTCCGTTTAATGTTTGAGGCTTCATATCTCTATAACAGTGCAAGACAGATGCATGGTCACACTGGACCACCCATAGGAAGTGGCCCACCGCAAGTCGAATGGTCATGTGACCAATGACGTCACATGACTCCAAAAGGACAATGTCATGACCCCATTATCTTCGAGGCACCATTTCTTCGTAATGGTGCAAGATAGATGCATGGTCACAATGGACCACCCATAATAAGAGGCCAACCGTGAGTAGGGTTAGAACGATACTAGCATTGGGGTTATAGGTATTGCCCAATATTTGCTAGTACTGGGTTTTATTGGGTAATGGGCACTTTTCTTGGCTGTGGTATTCAATACGAATACTACCCACTGAGAAACTGGTATTGTATGAACATTGGTAAAGTGCTTTGTAGTTAATTAATTGCACTGTTTATTAGAACGAAATCATTTAAAGCAATTTTAATCTCAAGAATGGCCCACACTCACATGCTGTTATGTTCAGCATTATCAGCAGTGCCATTGGTTAAGAAAAGCTTTGGGGGTAGGAAGTTGACTTTTTGCCAGAGTTTTGCAAATTTCTGTCTTTAGATGATCGTGCTTTAGTTTTGCCTTTAAATTTACCCTATAATGGAAGACGTCTAGGCCCAGATTTTATACTCTTGGAAGATACCAATTTCTCAACATGCTAAAATTGCAGGAAAGGGCACTTGACCCTTTTCCTTCTACCCCTGCCATGAGCATTATGCTGTAAAATTTTTGATAATTCTGGTTACTATTTTTAGTGTAATTGTGTTCTGTAAACTTCTTGTGGTTGACAAGTGTTAGTAGCACATATTGACAGTGTACGGTAGTTTGGTGGGTTTTGCTTGTCAGATATAGTTGTCAGTGATGTTGTGACATTAGATGGTAAAGAAGAACAGTATCTTTCAGCGCTGTATTGCCTGTGGACATGTGTGTGGCGTTGACATGCGCCATAAGCTCACTACGTTCATCGTCAAGAATCCTCCTGAGCCGGTTCGCATCTTTCTACGTAACTGTGCTTTTGTCGTGTTTTGGTAGAATAAATTTGCTTAAGTGTCAGTAAGAATGACACAGATATGACCGTATATATTTTTATTTAGATATTTTACCTCGTGTCAACAATCACAGGATTGTTAGTTAGCAGTTTTAGATTTATCGTTTTGGTATGTGTTTTTTTTTTAAATTATTAAAATTGTTGTGGCATGAAATGCTTTCTTAAAAAATTGTGTCGATTTGCTGTAGAGAAACTACTCAACTCTGACATTAAATGTGAATATAGCTATTCAAAACTATTCTAAATTCAACGAATATATTCACTTTGTCGAATGTACTTTCATGGTTGAATTTGTCAATAACGACCAAAAATTTTTATGCTTTTGGCGTTTCAACTTCCACGATGAAACATGAAAGATATAAACAATTTTTGGTCGTTATTGATGAATCGTGAATGTATCCTAAAATCAGTTATGCAGAATTTCTGCCAGTAGGGCTGCATATCCGATGTTTCATGCATAATCTCATTGTGTCTGTAGGATCAGGTTTCTGCCAGCAATGGAGGCAGCACTACTCCAAATGCGCCAGCATCAGGAAAGAAAGGAAAGAAGAGCCGTGGCAAGGATGCAACCACCGACAGTGGCAATGGAGATGCTGGCACTGCTGAAAATGATGAACTGGTTCCACGCACTCGTGCGGTAATATATATTAACATTAACACTATTAATGGTAATAATAATGTGGAGATTCATAATGCACATTAGGCATAATTATCAGCAAATTATTAGAATTGTATTTTTAGGGATGCAGTATGGTAAAATAGGCTGGTTATATGACAAAGCCAACTGTGTGTATGCTAAGTGAAGTATGCACCTATGCAGGCCCCTCTCTTCCATGCAACATTGCTGTTATATTGGTGCTGTGTTGTGTGGGTAGTGGGTGTTTAACTATTTATGTTTAATTTTTGTGGTCCTCATTTTCGATGCTTCTTTTTTCTAAGGTCTTTCTATTTGGACAATTATTTATGCTTAAGTTCTTTGTAACTTGTTTAGTAATTTTTTAACATTTTTTTGGAAATTGTTTGTTCATAATGTTTTATATTTTAATATTTGCACTTGAAAAGTGACGGACAAGCTGTCAGTTTAATCAGCACCTGTACTAAGAATTTATGTAAGTTGTGACTGCTGTATGTGAAGTATGTACATTTGTGTCATATTGTTCATTATGGTCATGTCTGGCTGTCATGTCATTAAACTATTACTGCTGCAGTGTTACTATTCTAACTAATGTTGTGCGATACCTTTGAAAATTTGTAATTAAATGATAAAAAATATATTTCTTCTCAGTGCGTTAAGATTGCCATAACAATGGCTTACATTGCAGTGTAATGCAACTAGTGTTGTGCGATACCTTCAATACCTCGCTAAGTATCGTGAGTACCAACGTTTCGATACCAGTATCGAAGAGGTCTCAGTATATTGCGGTGCAACCATACCAACAAGTATCGTGACATGACCATACCAGTTTCGATACTGATCAGTTTGAAATTCAATCTTTGTGTTGTTGACAACTACTGGACACTGCGCGTCAGTGCGTGACAGCAACGAAAAAGCACGTCACATTAAAGCTTGTCAAGCATGTAGTAAATACATATTTTTTAAGTGTTGGTGGGGCTTTCAAACGTTGCGGGACACAGGAGAAATTTACCTCTCCCTTCTCTGTCTGCCTGTGGACCAATGTGTCATATGCACTTCCGGTATTGTAGTAGTATCACGATACTTGATACCTGAGACGGTATCGTTATCTTGGCACCAATTTCAGGTATCGCGCAAAACTAATACCAGCGTTCACTGTGAATAAATACACTCAGTCATCACGGCCGATGGGAGTAGCTGGTGCTGTTGTTGTCAGGTGGCTGGTGATGATGAGATAGACTGGGGTGAAGACACATCGGACGCTGCAGTCAAAGCTCGCCAGGAAGCCGAGCTCTCCGGTGCCACCAAGAACATTGTTATCAGCGACGACCTTGAGAAAAGCGCTCAAGAACGAGTCGACATGTTCTACTCGTTTGTCAAGGTTTCTTAACGGCTCTGCTGTCGTTTGCTTTTTTGTCTGTACATTGTTTTAAGTTAAATGTTGCGTTATGACTGGGGCTCACAGTTTTCCACGCAAAATTTTGCCAAATTCCGCGAACCAGTTCACAAAATTCTGCGGCTCACCGCGGCAAGATTGCCCATATTCCGCAGCTTACCGCGACGTTCACTTGTGCTGTAAACTAAGCTTTATTCTGTTAAAAAAACCTAATTTTTGGAGGCTGAAATGGCACTCAGTTATGGTAGCAACATACAAAGAAAATTACTGATCTTTTTTCTTTTCAAAATTGCAATTTTTCAATTCGTCGCATTGTGATTATTAATGATTGTGCCACATTACGATGGTAATTATTAATAGAGACACAGTTTTAGGCAGTTCATTTCGATTTTTCTCCATGATATAGTTAGTCCACATGGTGTTTCATTTTTGTTTTTTTTTATAATTTTCTCAAATTATGAGCAATTTACATGAAATTTTTACCAGTTGTAGCTGAAGGAATACTAATTCGAAATATTTGAACAGAATATGGCAGTTGATTAAATACTCTTTGCTAGTCGTGATTTAACGCTGACGTCATAATGTGTCACAGATACAAACTTGCTAGTCTCAACTGGTGCTGTCAGTTGCTACCCCGCTTAGATGGTGAACTTAATCTTGTTCGCTAATGAAAAGTGGTTATCGTGTCAGCACTGAGCAACATGGAAACATGAAATCGCGCATCTTGTGATCCAAAAACTCAACATCTTGCAAGCTCAGTGTGATAGTGCACTGTTTTGCTCGAACATGTGGAAGACCAACTGTCCCCAGAGACACGTAAATTCGATCGCTTTGCATGTTTTTTGTGGCTGCAACTGTAAAACTTCAAATGTTTGACACCAACGAACCAGATTTTTCACCATTGAAGCAATTGGGATTAGCCTGTTTGTACCTATGACACATTATAATGTCAGCGTTACATCACGACTAGCAAAGAATATTTAATCAACTGCTATGTTTTGTTAAAACATTTCGAATTAGTATTTCTTCAGCCACAACTGGTAAAAATTTCATGCAAATTGCTCATCATTTGAGTGAATTATGAAAAAACAAAAAGGGGTCCTTTTTATGAAGCACCATGTAATTACATTATTAAGCCAATGATCGTACTAATCATCGGTCATTTCTTAGCTTCTGCAAAATTTCGCGGAAAAGGGCAAATTCTGAGGCTTGGCTCAAAATTTTGCAGCCCACGGAAAACTGTAGGCCCTAGTTATAACCCCTTTAGCTTGGTTGTAAGTTGATAGGTAAGGAAATTGGATAGGTGCAGGTTTAACATGTTAGTTACAGCACACCACAGCCTTGTTCCTATGTGCCAACTTGTACTGTATTGGTGGTTGTAGTGTGAGTTTTTTTGTTGTGCATTTGAGCTGTATTTTCAAGCATGTTCGATTACAAAATGTTAGCTTAGCATAGTCATGGAGTTGTCAGATTTTCTACATACATGCAGAATGTGTTAATTCACTAGACAGAAATTGGCATGAACAGTAAATTTACTCAATTTATCATTTAGTAATGAATACTGCTGACTGATAAACCTCACAGTCCCAGATATTTTATCAATTTTCGTGTACTTGTGTGTTGAGTAGCAAAGGAAAGTGGCCGGAGAGGTGATTGGAACCGAGCGTGAGAAAGAGATTGTGTTGGAGGCGGAGAGACTTGAGATTCGCGATAAAGCTCCGCTAGTTCTGGCCGAGTTGCTTCTTGATGTCAACATAATTGCCCAGATCAAACAGTATCGCAATCTCTTCTGCCGCGTACGTATCTCATGGGTGTTGCCGTTGTATGAATAAAGGGTGTATTTGTCTTGTAACATGGAATGGGAGCATGTCCTATGGCTAGAAATGTAGCCAGGAGGAAAAAAAGATGCAGTTTCAGGGTTCTCACTGGTCCTGAAAAGTCCTGAAATTGGTCATGGGTGCTGAAAAAGTCATGAAGAAGTCCAGATTTTTGCAAGTGTTATCCTGAAAAACCAAGATACTGAATCTGGAATTTTTTCCAGTAACATTTGTGCTTAATCATTACTGGAATTGCTTATGTGTTTCACATAAACTAAATTACTTAACTTTTATTTTCATATACTACCTGTCAGGTAATACTTCATGTATCATGTTTTCTCACTAAAATAACTCAGGTGCTTGTAGTTTAGCTAATTGCGTCGATGGGTTTTTCTCGTTTTAATGGTGGTGAAAAAGTCCTGAGAAAGTCCTAAATTTTGGTTCTGTCATTTGAGTTGGAACCCTGTATTTGCAAACATTTGTAAGAAGAAATTCTTTAAAAACTCAACGAAACGGATTTTTGTAGTTTGGTGCATTATGTAGTGTTGCATTACCTGAACTCTAAATTTAGAGTTAAAATGTAATCTAATAGCTTGTTACATTTATCTGCATTCACTTTGCCACCATGTCTTGTTAATAGCATAACGTTTGAACATTTGATTAGAGGCTCAGTGCCTCAGTAATTGGGCAACTTCGCTTTTTGACTTAGACTTTCACTGAGACTAAACTCACCTACTTAGACCAAAGTCGAGCCGAACTAACCTGGTTAAAGTCAGTTCGATTTGCATAGAAATGATAGCTTTAGCCCTTAGGGCTTAACTTTCGCTGAGCCTAAATCCACTTCAACTTTTGACTTTAGCTGAGCGAAAACATGGCGACTATTTACAGTCCTGTACGTGTGGATGGTTTAGTAAATTAAAGCAGTCTGGTACCATAAATAAATGCCGTAATGAATATGCAGTGACGTCAGATGTTACTTAATTACGTTATTTGCGTGCACAGCGCAGTTAAATAAGCAAGTCCAAGCATAACTGGTTGATTTATTTCCTGTTAGGTTTACCTGTTTTTCTGCCATTTTTAATCGTTTTGGTCTAAGTCAGTAGTGGTCTAAGTCAGTAGACTTAGACCAAAGTTTAGTCGAACTGTGGTCTAAGTACAGACTTTAGCATTCAGCTGTAGCTTTAGGCTCAGTGAAAGTCTTAAGTCAAAAAGTGAAGTCGCCCATTGTATGATAATTTGATGTTAGTCATTTGTTGACAAGAAGACTGACCGAATAGGAATTTAATGTATGTGACATTAATACTGTTATCAGTGTATTAATCAAGTTGTGCATGGTTATCAAGTAAATAGCTTTTCCTGTCATGATACACTGTTCACTTGTTCGCTGTTTAGCTGTGCTGTCATTTATGCTCAGCATGTGCCCATGCCAGATTTATTTTTGGTTTTTAGTCTACCATGCTTTAGTAAAGGTCGAGCTATTGGCATGAGTTGTCGTCTATCATGGATGTAATGGTACAAGATAGGGCCTAGGAAGTAGGTACCTATTGATCACTAATAGGAAGTCACACATTGGCTTGCAAGTGACATGTAAATCATTAACCTTGGATGATGTTGAAGGGTCATAATGCATTATGGCATGCCAGTCGTGTGGTATTGTGGCTAAACAGTAAGTTGTAGGGTCTCGGCAATGGCAGCATCGCATAGGGTGCTGGCGACTTCCTATATGCTGTCAATAGTAATCATGTTTCCAGCTGCAGCGGTTCTGCTCCAGTTTTCAGTGGGAAGTTTCAAGCTATAACAGGCCATATCTCGGAGAGAGGTAGGGCCAAGGTTGTTATTGATCACTAATAGGAAATCACATACACCTTTTCAGATGAGATAAAAATCGTCGACCTTGGATGACTTTCAAGGTCACTGACAATCAGTACGGTCGGATATTCTACCGACAGCTGTGTGCTTCTTGTTTAGATGCAGGTCATCTACAATCCGAATAAAGCCATGATGAATTGTTGATTGCAAGCAACAGGTTGTTTGCTGTATGGCATTGCAGTTGACCCAGAGCAATGAGAAGGAACAGCGTTATCTGCTGGGAGCGTTTGAACAGCTGGTTGGAGCTGTGCACCCCACGGAACTGATGCCCAAAGTTCCGCACATTCTCAAGGCATTCTATGACAATGACATCTTGGACGAGTCGGTCATCATTGAGTGGGATGAAAAGGTCAGTTTGTGAGATGGTAATTTTTGGCCATATTCTACTAAACAATGACTGCAGAGAGGCAGGTTTTCTCCATCAGAGAATCCTAGTGATGGTACAACAGTGCTGTCTAAGGACCAAGTTTTTAGGCTTCTGTCACGGAGGAGTTTATGATAAAAAAAAGTCTGGCGACAGTTTTTGTAGACATGCTAGATAGTTTGGAGTTGGTCTGAGATTTTTTGACTAAGGCTTGATAACCATAACATTTCTGGAAAAAAATGAGGTGATAGTACTTAATATAAAGTCAAGAATAACAGAATGCAGCTCGTGACTTGGTTGTCTGCACTGATTACAGGCTTCACGGAAGTATACATCGAGGCTGGTGACTAAGGAAATGTCAAAGGAGATCCACTCGAAGGCAGCGCCATTCATCCAGTGGCTGAAGGAAGCCGAGGAAGAGAGCAGTGAGGATGATGATGAAGCTAACAGTGATGCGGAGGTTGAGGTGATTTGAGCCTTGTTCTTGTATTGCACACCTGCCTTCAGTGGCTTCTATCCCCCTCAAATCTGAAATCAAAATTGGGCGCAACTTCCTCCCACTTTCGGACTCAAGTACCTCTCTGCCTGTTATGGCTCTTTTCCCTCTCTAGGGAGAATTTTTGTTAATGGTGTAGATTAAAAAATAGGGGGGAAATGAGAAATGAGACAGGGGAAGTTTGATTAAAGGTGATAGATTACCCAGTGAAAAGGGGGTGTTTGATCTGCACCGTTAACAAAACGCCTCCCCCTATTTTTCACTGGGTGCAAGGTGCACTCGTCAGATATAGGGATAGAAGCCACTGCTTGCCTTATTCACCATCCTATAGGCAAGGCACATTACTTTTCTTACCTATACGTCTTTCTGACCCACATGACCGTTAAAATAAGCAGTGTAGAAAAAGGTTGAATGGATGTTCCCCTGAGCTGGGATTAACCATCAGATCACCAGAACATTAGAAACTGAAAAAACTGCCACATTTCTTACGGATGGCGAATGAATTGTTGGGTCATAAGGCCAGACTGCAAACTACGTCTAGCAACCAGGACTGGAAAATTGGTCCGAAAAAACCTGCAAAGTCAGTTTCATTTTTTTCCAGGTTTTTCTTTAATTTTGTTGTGAAAATTATTACTATAATATTTTAATTCATGCTTTAATCGTAAGTTTTGAGTTATGACTTTAATTACATCATTAATGTTGCTCACTCATAAGAGGGTGTATAACACGTTTTTTCTGGAT
>Ga0209367_1003168_pt1 | contig 22220 bp, 17 predicted proteins | sample WorMetLIZISLAND2_FD_187412 | JGI IMG/M metagenome (GOLD analysis project Ga0209367, IMG submission 187412) | Marine gutless worms symbiont microbial communities from Max Planck institute for Marine Microbiology, Germany - Olavius geniculatus... ... | reverse complement strand
AGGCCTAGTCGGTGAAATTATACAGTCAAACCGGACATTGTTGACGTCAACTGGGAATTACATGCAATGGGTCGTTTCGACCCATAAATGACGCCAACGTAAATTTAAAAATTGTTGTTTCATATCTCCAACGTCCTGATAAACACCCAAAATCTAATTGCATTTCCAGAAAGAGCACGAAAAGTTAGACAAAGTCAGAAAACCTGAGGCAAAAATCTTTACAAGTAACAAAATTGCAGTCGCTTTTAACTCCGCAAAGGGTCGAATCGACCCATGATGGCATTTGCGGGTTAAAAAGTATTTTTGGAACTACTGCGTATTGCATCTGATATTTAGCAGAAGTAGTATTGAATGCAGTCATGTCCAACTATTTGTGCTTGTCATTTGTATTACTGTATTAATTATGTAAAATGCCTTGCTAGAAAGTTTGCATTTATATCTTTGTTAACCATTAAATATGATAAAAAATAATTATTATTATTACTATAACATGTTTCTCTATCATTTCTATTTGTACTCTTAGGACTTTAGGAAGTCTGTAATCAGGTGTAAAGGAATGAATTATTGTCCATCATTTCAAACCATGTGCCTCCCAACTGAATCGGTTACTGCGGTTAGCGATTTGTTAACTGGTGTCACCGAATTGGGTGTTGCAGAGTGGAACAACAGTATGGTATGTACTAAAATGCCAGTCCAGTTGTGTTGCGCAGACTGTAGAAAGTTAATGCACTGAGAGTTTATTTTATTTCAGTTGATTGCACATAGTTTATTAAGTGAGTTCGGTTCAGTTCATTTCTGTCACTCTGTACAGGCTGTTGTGTGTGTTTAGATTTGGCAATCACGTCAACTTCATTGTCGGTCTCAACGGCTCTGGTAAGAGCTCTGTACTGACGGCCATCATGGTGGGTCTGGGCGGCCGGGCGACTCAGACTAGTCGTGGTCATTCGCTCAAGAACCTTATCAAGCACGGCAAGCGTGTAGCCGAGGTGTTTGTCAAACTCAGGAACTGTGGTGCTGATGCGTTCCGACATGACATTTATGGCGACTCCATCATCATTAACAGGTATTAATAGTGCTGGTACGCTATGTCCCAGTTAAAACATTTCTAACATTTTTATTGTAACTTTTTGATTGATTTTGACACAAATATTTCTCACACAACTGGCCATCATATTTTCCACCTCAACCAAAGTCTGTTTTTGCACTACCTGGGAAAAACAGAACATTGCATTTTTATCCAAGGTAGCAATATTACTTGATCAAAATAACACACAAAGGCAGATTTTGTCCACATTTTTGTCACTTTAGCTAACATTTTATCCATCTTGTCGATTTTTTTACGTGTGAGAGCTAGCTAGCTGCTATAGCGCGTATTAGCTGTGGTAATTCTGTTCGTCTCTCTGTCACAACCCGGTACCGATCCAAAACCAGGTGAGATAGAGACTGGGTTTTCATCATATGATAGCTTAGTGTCTCTAGTATTTCATGACAAAATTTTATGCCACTCAGTGAAAGGGGTCCCCACGAACTAGGGGGGCAAAAGAAGGGCACTCCTCCTAAAAAGACGTTATTTTACCACTATTGGCTTGTTTAACGTGTAAATGGTTGCAGATGGGCACAGACATGCTGCTTATCATAACAATCACTTGTGACGAGCTTCTTCGAAATGTCAACATCAGTGACCTTGAATGACCTTGAACCCTCGAAATAGTGGGTTTTAGTGAATTTTTCGCGATTTTGGGCTGTGACACGCATTTCAAGCTTTAGTGAATTGCATCGAAATGGCTGGAGTTAGACCAAGACAACCTGCGTACGGTATGAAATTTTCTACATTGAATTTTAGCAGTCCAAGTTTGGACCCTCTAGATTCAAGGAGGCCTGCACACGCAGGTGTCAATGAGGGGTACCCCTCTAAAAAGTGGTTATTTATTTGCTGTTGGCTTGTCTAGCGTGAAAATGGTTGCAGATAGGCACAGACATGCTGCTTATCATGACAAGCACTGGCGACGAGCTTCTTACGAATGTCAACATCGATGGCCTTGAATTACTTTGAACCCTAATAATATTGATTTTAAGTGATTTTTGGCTGCAAAAGAGTAAATTGCGATGAAATGGATGGAGATAGATCAAGATTACCTGCGAATAGGAACTGCCATAGGCTCTCGTGCGTCTTTTGAGCATTAGCTCAGATTTTTTGTTGCAAACATCTATAGTAAAACGTTTAAAATGTCGGACCATTACAGTTATGCAAACACAGGCATGACGTTGACTTCTCTATGTGTTGACTGCAGTGTTGATGATGTTCTGCACCAAATCAATCCAGATTTCACTAAATCGCTTCTTGAACTCATAATCATTCCTAAACATAACCTGATAGACACACTGCTGCATGACAGTCAAAGATTGTATTTGCCTGGCAGTTGAGGGTCTTTTTTGTTCAATTCAGTGCATGTTTTACTCTTTCTGTTTTTCTCAGGTAGTGCAGAAGCATTTCGTCAGGTGGGAACTTGAACAGTCATTTGTATCAGGAACAATGGAACATTCCTACCAAATATTATTAAAATCTGACGCTTTTGCTTCAGGTTAAAATCAGTAATGTTGGAGATGTTTTTTGATGTTTTTGTTCATTTTAACACGCATTCTGCTTGTTCTGCATTTTGCAGGTAGTGCAAAAACAGACGTTGGGTGAGGTGGGAAATTGAAAGAACGTTTGATGCCAAGTTGTGTCAGAAATATTTATCAGTTTGCGTGACATGTTGCTTGTGTTGCTGTCAACAGGAGACTGACGTTGGACAATGCTGGACCTCGCAGCTATCAGATCTGTAGTGCCGACAGCCGGGTCATCTCAACCAAACGTGAAGATCTCGACACCATACTGGACTACTTCAACATACAGGTCACCGTACTAGTAGTATAGTAGTAGTGTCAAGCGGGATGTACAACAACTCAGTCACTCACTGGTTCTTTGTCTTTCGTCTGACTCCGGGGAGACACTCCGGAGGTGATTTTGTACCAACAGGACAGACAGCAAGCAGGGTTGCAAAAAACATTTTTTAAAGAAAATCTCAACTCAGTGGGTTTTATTATGTTTTTTTAAGTCAAGTCAGTTTTTTATGTAAAAAAGACTAGGTTTTGGGGTTTTGGGATTTCTACACGTTTTCAGTTATAATATTAGAGTGAACACTGAGCAGTGTTCGGTTGATACTCTCTACATCAAACGTATGTAAGTTGCAGCAATTTCATTGCTAGTTTTATTATTAAATTCACAAATTCCTAGGTTTAAATGTTTCAAAAACTTAGGAGGCATAATAAAATATTTTTTTATTATTGGAACTGGAAACTAAAAATTGGATTAAGTTTGACGGGTGTTTCTGTGGGTTTACTCAAAAAATCATGGGGTTTCTTGGGTATCTGGCTGGATGTTTCAAGCCTGATGGCAAGGGCTTTCTTCATGATTCAAAAAGAGCTTTAAATCATGTAATAAGTGGGATGTAAAAATCACTTAGTCTTTGGTATGTTGTCTGTTGGTGGACAACCACTTTTGAAGACTTCACACTGCTACTACTACTACTTCTAGAGGTTAACGGTGGTGATATAGCTTTCAATGGGAAGCCCATCTCAGAGCTATGGAGCGTCACCTGCCGTATGGGATCACACAGTGTTACCCGCCACTCGACACAGGTGAACGTGCCCCACCTTAATTCCTGCCAGATAGGCTGGTACTCGATTTACCTACCCCGGAGAAATGGAAGGCCGAGTTGACCTAGGCAGCTGGTTACATACCCAGATGGTTTACCTGCCCGCAGACAGTCACCCATCACAGTACTAACCCAGCCTCGTTATCGGATGAAACGCGTTACTGCTACGCCACGTCACCAACCCACTGCTACTAATTACTACAACTACTACTACTGATGGCAAGCGTACTCTCACTACTACTACTGCTGCTGCTGCTGCTGCTAATACTACTACTGTTACTGTTACAACTGTATGTAGGTGGACAACCCGGTGGTGATCTTGAACCAGGAGGAGAGCAAGGGTTTCCTGCTGCTGAAGAGTGCTCATGACATGTACCGGTTCTTTCTCAAGGCGACTCAGCTCGAGCTCATGAACTCGAAGTACCTGCAGGCCGAGGAATCCAAGAAGATCGCTATGAACGAGCTCAAGAGCAAACAGGTACATAGCTCATTCATAGCAATGATGTTATCTTGATTAACAGATATTAGAATTAGAATTTTTTTAAAAATATGCTGTTTACTGAATGACCATTAAATTAGTAGTTAGTTACATGTTGGTTGGATAGGTGGCTTGGTGGCTCAGTGGTTACTGGTTAGGGCGTTGGATGCGAAACCGAAAGGTCTGCGGTTCAATTCCCGGCCAGTGCACTACCAAGTAACAACTTTGGGCAAGTTGCTCACACCCACCTGCCTGTGTAGGTGCAAGTGTCTAGTGGTTGGTGTCGACTCGTAACTTTCAGGTTGCGGTTCGATTCTCACTGCTGTCATTTGCACATTTGCACCTTGAGCAAGTTGCTAACCTACTGTGTGCTCAGGCAAACTCAGCCTCCTACCTTCCGTGGGACGTGAAATGTGTAGTAGCTTACGGGCTATGGGGTGAAGCCTAGTGTGGCTGATTGGGGTGGTGGTATGTCTGCTTGCTGCCAACCACGGGTCCAATTGTTCGTCAAAACAGGCAGTGGATGGTCGCATAGTGCGTTGCGGTATCAATAGCTTGTACCAATCAGCTGCCACTCCGACATTGTCGAAGTGCTTCTGGCCACCAGTTCATCTCATGTAAGAAGAGCTATAGCACGTACTGTACTTTATATCTTTATTACCATGTGCCCCAATCTGAGGTCAAAGTTCAAGGTCAAAAGCCTTTAAGTTAGAATTTTTTTAAGCTTTCTCTTCTCTTCTCGCTCGTTTTTTAGTAGGCACTGGCAAATGGCAAGTGGTTCTTAAACTAAGGGGCAATAGTTAAATTACTTCACATTGAGTTTTTTTTAGTTATTTGCTTTGTTTTTATGTAATATCTACAGCTTTACATAGCCGGTTTAAAGGATCTGACAGTAGTGCTGTATGCCATGTATGGGGCTAATTTTTCATCGTTGCTGGCCCAGGAGGTGCTACCTGTCATGGAGTCGGACGTTAAGAGCTGGGAGCAGAAGTATAACGCTTGTGCTAATCTGGACAAACTGCAGCAGAAGATCGATCGGCTCAAGCAGGAGATGGCGTGGGCTTTCGTTTGTGAGAAGGAGAAGATCTCTGAAGCACTGGCAAAGGAGCTGAAAGAAGAGGAGGTAGGCAGGCTGCAAGTTTTTTGTTTTATTTTCTAAGCTGAAGTTGACAAATTGCCTTACATGAATACTTTTTACATTATTTTATGCGTATTTGATAACCTCCATAGAAATAGTCTGTATGTCTTTGCGTTTGTCTGTCAGTTTTTCTGTGTTGGCTCGTGATCTCAAGCTGTAAGTGACCCTTATTCTCAGGCAGCATGTCTGGCTATCTGCATCTGTCTGCTGTTCGTCCGCATTGGCAGTGCAGAGGATTACTCAGAAAGTTATGAATGGACACTGATTTGATTTTATTAGATTCTGGGTTTCTGAATCCGTGTATATTATTTTTATGTACTGAGAATGTGTTGATGATGAGAGATGGAACAGCAGACCGCACGACCATATGGATGTTTTCGGAAATGCTGGATGGACAACATAAAGCAAGTTGTCGAGAGTCCTTGAGGAACTATTAGGCAGGACATTGAGCCGACCTCGGAGTTCTCGATGGATGAGAATTTATTATGACACTTCTTCTTCGACCAGTGTTAGGTCTGGCTGGATCATTGACGGTGATACAAGGTGCATAGTTAATTACTTATGTCATGTGTCTGTGGTACAGGGTGCACAGTTGTGTACAGATGTACAGTATTGCCTGGCTAGATCACCATTGTTGTGTAATGTGTCTGTCAGGTTCGGAAGCCCAAGTTCATCCAGAAAGTAGAAGAGAGCAAGCGTAAACTGGACGCCAAAGAGGCAGAGCATCTTCTTCTGCAAGATGAACTTAAAGCAGCTGGGGAAGAGGCTCAGCAGCTAGAGCCTCAGCTGACAGAGAAAAAGTCGGCAGTCGCCGGCAAGAAGCAGGAGGCCAAGGTCACAGTGGACGCTCTGAGATGTACACAAAGTGAACTGCGGGGCATCGTGACTGACCGCAGACAGGTGATGAATGCCACTTTCTGTGGATGCAGGTTTTTGTGTGTAAAAAGTTGTGAACGTTTGTGTTTGTTTTCGTAGGTTTACTGATCGAATGATCGTTCAGCTGCTGCTGTGTCTCATTATTTTTGTTTTGTTTTTTACTACATAATTTTCATAATCCCTTGGTTGATCACGGTATAACTAAACCATATTATTGGAAATGAATGTAATTTTTCAAAATTCTTAAAGGTCTCTTGTGAATTCATACGTTATCTTGTTGCTGCTGTTGTTCTTGTTGTTGTCATGGCAAGCTCGGGTTTGGGGAGGGGAGGTTCAAATGCCCTGAACTAGAAATTCCATCAGGTTCTCGTAGTTTTTTCAACTGTTCATGGTTTTATTTTAGTGAATATTTTCTGTTGTCTGACAGTGTCAAAAATCAACTGCATTTGTTGTTATTTGTTGAGTAGTGCTGCAACCGCAATATAGTTAGTCAATTAATCACAGTTCATTTTCGGTCAGTCACTCTGCTTCACCCAATCTGTGTCTGTGCATTAAATTTTTTAACTACGTTAGCATTTTTAATCACAGTTAATTTCTTAATGCATTAATTACCGTATTGATTTGCCATAATTCTAATGAGTATTTTGTCCTGTGTTTAGATAATGAATCGTATTGACGAGATACGGAGTAATAGTCAGGTGGACTATGACGCTGTGCGACGTCAACGCGAAGAGAAGATTGAACAACTTGAGAAACAGGTGAGTGAGCCGTGATAGCCACTGTCATCAACTCCATATCAGTGATGGCCACAAAGATATGAATGACGACTGCACACTGGACCATGACAGCCAAATCGTGATAACCTCAAACCATGACGTCCTGATTTGGCTGTTGTGACACGTGTTTCGCACTTTTTTCTACGAGAATCTTGCTTCTACGACTCACTAGTTCTCGCAAAAAGTGTGAAACATGCAAATAAGAATTCCACGAGAAATCTACTTTGGGTTATTTGATGCTGGAATTTCATAGCTTAAACTAAGCTAGTCTCTGGTTGATGCAATGTCACATTGGAGCTAGTGAAGTGTAGCAAAGGAAAATCTTGCTTGCGATATCTTGTAGCAGCTTGCCATGCTAAAGTGTGAAACACGACTTCTACTTCAGCATCTACGAGAATCTCGTAGAAAAAATTGCAAAGCCTGCCAATGGTCTAGGGTGTGGCTGTCACTGACTTTTTTTCTGGCCATCATTGTTTGAGACCATTATGGTTTTGGCCTTTGTAATCTATGTTTACTGACCAAGATTATGCAGATGATGCTGTCTTGTTCATTGATGACCCGAGTGAACGAGCACATGTTCCGACCAGTCTGGCCGCTGTCATACAGCGAATACAGTGTCAGTCAGTGCAACACTATCCTTATCTGAGTCATTGTTGTAGTTGTTGTCGTAGTATTAGTTAGTTGTTGTTGTAGGTGATAAATGAGACGGCTGACTGTTGTATACTGCCAGCCAGTCGCTAGCATTGATGGTCAAGGGCATCTGCGATCTGCAAGCCGTGGTCAGCTGCAGGTTCCACAGATCAAGATGGCAACCTACAGAAATTATGCTTTCGGACATGCTGGTCCATCTATTTGGAACGCTCTGTCGAACACTTATCAAATGCAGTTCACATTGTTTATCTACTTTCAGACGTCATCTAAAACATTTTTATTTCTCGCATTACTAGCACATCGAGCGCGTACGAGGTTGCTACAGTTAACGCGCTATATAAATTACTTACTTACTGGCATACAGAGCTAGTCAGTTCCACCAGGTTGTTAGCTCAGAGCAGGATTGGGTCACAGAGCTCAGGGTTTGTTGTAGTTGGTGTTAGTCATAGCTGTTGTAGTTGTTGTTGTTGTTGTAGGTGAGAGATGAGACGGCTCACTGTCGTACGCTGGAGTACAGTGCCAGTCAGTTCCGTCAGGCCGTTAGCTCAGAGCAGGATCGAGTCACGGAGCTCAGGGCTGAGGAGCGTGAACTTCAACGTAAACGTGATGCAGCCAACGGGAAGCTTAAAGAGCTGCAGTCTTCTCGCAGCAACAACCTCCGACGGTTTGCCAACTGGATGCCGACGCTCGTGCGCAGGATCGAAGAGGCCTACCATGCCGGACGGTTTCACCAGAAGCCACACGGACCCATCGGTGCGTAGCTGTTGCACAATTAGTTGTTGTGGTTGTTTTATTTGTTGTTGTTAAGTTGTTAACACTTACAGTCTTACAAGTACAGAAGTTCAAACAGGCATACTGTGGCAATCAGTTCCACTGGAAGTCTCATAGACCAAATCTAGCATATCATTGCAGTCTAAGTGCACTGTTTGTTGTTGTTGTTAACAGGATTGATGCGATTTAAATCAAGTGATTTAAATCATTGATTTAAATCGATATAAATCATGATTTAAATCAACAATAAAAATTTGCAATTTAAATGACTGAATATAAAACTATAAATTTTTGTGTAAATGTGATGGCTGTTTTTAGTTTGCAATCTATTATTGGTATTTTGTGCACCTGTAATTTTTTTTTAAAAAAGAAACTCTAATCAATTCCAATTACTGTCATCCACAAACTAACAGATAAAGATAACACATTGGTTATCACAGATAGCATAGAATGGTGTAAAAATCTAATAAAAATTATAAAAAATTGATTTAAATAAAAAAATCTGATTTTAATCAAAAAAAAGATGCTTTCAATTTTTATTAAAAGAATTGTGATTTTTATCGACCCTGGTTGTTAATGGGTTGTTGCTGTTGCTGTGACTTGTTTGTGACTGTCAGGTTCTCTTTGCATAATAATGCGATATAACATGGTTCAAACTTAACCAAAAGTAGTCTAACTTAATGTTAGTTGTTCAGCTAAAACATAATTTACAATAATTAGAGCTGTCAAATTAGTGCATTAACTTAACATGTTAATGCTTGTTAAAAGAATTAAGTGCTTGGACGTAAATTGACTTAATTTTGTGAAGCAGGAGTTCCAATATTCCACACAACTAGGTTTATTTGACGAACGAGTCATATTATTTAAGTAATTAAAAATTATTTGGATGCCGTTTCGTCACTTCTGTCACGGTCCTGCGACACAGGAATGACTTTGTGGGCCTCATTCCAGTCACCCTCTCAATGTAGTCTACCTACAATTACAGCATGCGATAAAAAAATTAACGAAGTGCGTTAACGTGTTAAGCAAGGAATTTGAGCGAATGCTCACGAGATGCGCGAAAGCCTATAGCAGTTCCGGTTCAGTAGTTTAGCTGAAAATTGGGGTGTTCACGCTAAGTTAATATACAAATACCGAATTCTCTTTCTGGATCGCATAACGATAGTTCCGTGGCGCCACCTTGTGAATGATATAGACTTGTGTTGCAGCCCGAAATCGCCACAAAATCCTAAAAACCCCTATTTTGGCGTTCAAGGTCATTCAAGGTCATTGAATTTGGCGCCAATCGAGAGCCAGTGTATGACTTCCTATTAGTGATTAATAGTAACCTAGGCCCTATCTCGCACCGTTACTGAGATACAGCGACTTATTGGCCAAATATCGCAAATTTTGCCCACTCCTCTCTCATTTAGCGCCCTCGTTCGAGGTGACCCCCTTCGAATTTATGGAAAAGCTTTACGGTTCCTGAAACTAGAGTCTTCCAGACAGCCGACGGTGAAGATTTGGTGATTCTATCTTGCACCGCTTTTGACTGATCCACCCGTGTGACAGACAGACAGACGGACGGACAGAATTGCGATGGCTAAGACACGCTGAAAGCAGTAGCTGCTTTTGTACATAAAAATTAATGCTTTGGTAGCTCTAATAATACTGTCACAATAATATAATAAAACTTTCATCATTATAGGTGCCAACATCAAACTACGTGATCCTCGCTGGGCGCTGGCAGTGGAGAAATGTCTCGGCGTCGGTCTGATCAATACATTCTGCATGAATGACTACGAAGACGAGCGTGAGTTTGAAAGGATTGCGGAATCTGTTTGCAGGCCTCAGCCCAAGCCCTCAACAATGACCTGCAAGTTCCGGAACACGGTGCACAGGGTTCCGTGCAATCCACACGGACCTCGCTATCCCACAGTGCTCGAGGTATGCAGTGACTTTTATCTTTATACCTGATGGGTGCAGTAAGGGGAAGTTTTGTTGAGGTTGTAGATCATAACTTTCTCCTATTTTTCACTTTTTCCTTTTTTTCAATCTGCAATCTTAACGAAACTCTCCCTATTCTTTACTTTCTTCCTATTTTTTAATTTACATTATTAGCATAACTTCTCCCATTTTTTTCAATTTACACCCTTTACAAAACTTGCTCCCTAGAAGGGGGGAAGAAGCCCAAAATGAAGGGGAAAAATTGAGTCAAAGATTGGGGTGACCTAAGCCCAAAACTGGGGGGGGGAAGTTGCGCTCTATTTTGATTCCATATTTGGTGGGGGATAGTTGCCACTGGAGGTATGTAAAGTATGGTTAGCCTAATCAGTAGGATCTGCAGCATCGGTAATTGTAGGAGTACAGTCAGCATTGAACTATCATGTAGGTTGTAGAATACGATGCATAAGGTTACATTCAATCCAGACACCACTCAGTATCCCACAGTACTTGAGGTGCTCTACGGTCAGCTTTGTGGTAATCGTAATCGTAAAGTTTATAGTGTCTTGTCTACAGCAGTAAGACCCATAGTGCATTGCAATGACTGTCTAGACATGTGGAATCAGATGAGTATTGGGAGCTTTGCAAATGGCCAGAGCAAAATGAAGGTTCCTTTTGTGGGAAGGAATCTGGGGCCTAATTTACAAAACATCGTAGGATGATCATAAAAATGTTGTAAAATCTTGCAACTTTGTCATATCTTTGTCGTAAATCACCAAGTTATGATGTCGTAAGATTGTCGTAAAAACATTGTATCGGAATTTTGGAAGCTGATTTTACAACTTCGTAACTTTCTCGCAATTTTGTTGTAACTTCGTAGTCGCTAAAATTAGCCAGCCAATCAACCGCCATTATGTTGACCTCAACCACGACCTCAGCCAATCACCACGCAGTGTCACTGAGCTGGCTGCGCACGGCCGGTGTAGTAGGCCAGACCAGCGTTGTGTGAAACCAGTGCTCAAGCAACAGTCGTCATGGTGTTGTTGTAGCACCACATTGTTAAGAAAAAACACACACCCTTACGTTTTCTTTTATATCTCTGTGGAAAATGTTTAGATTTCCACAAAATTTTCCGGTAATGTTTACGAGGATACTAGTATTCCATCAGTGTCAAAGTTAAATATTCTTTGCTACCTATGACATCATGTTGACGTCAGATTTTTGCGTTTGTCAGTTATGGGTTTTACCGTTGAAGGGAGACGTTTGATGAAATGTTAAAACACATAAATTGATCAGTGTGATGACTGAACTCAAAAATATGCTAATCTGTTGTGCAATTTTCCATTGTGAACTGTTTCCGTGGTTTATCTTCTTGGCCAAGTGTGAGATCTTCAACATTGTTGATGTTGGCAGGCATTCACACACTGCGTCACTGCGTGGATGACCACTGGCCCGCTATCAGTCAAACGGCTTGATACTGTCGGACATGTCAATTTTTTCATTTTTTTATTTAAAAGTTTCATTCCATCGATATTCAGTTCTCTGTCCATTGTCAGGAAACATATCTTGCACAAACTTGCGGCTCCATAACTCTTGCTGACTCACAAACATTTATCAATGTTTGTCTTCAACAGTAAAACCCATAATTTAGAAACATATGACGTAAATATGATGTCATCGAAAACAAAGAATATCTAACTTTTACACTGATTCAATACTAGTTCCCTCCTAAACATTTCCTGAAATTTTTGTGGAAATTTAAACATTTTTCACGGAGATATAAAGAAAACGCAAGGGTGTGTTTTTTTCTGAACACAGCGTAGTAGTAGTTGTCTGCGTGTGCTAGGTATTGGAGATCAGTGACGCGGTGATAGCAAATGCTATAATAGACCAGCGTCGTGTGGAGTTTGTCCTGCTTGCTGAGACCAAGGCCCAGGCTATTTCCGTCATGTTGGAAAACCCGCCGGCCAACTATGTGGAAATGTTTGCCATGAATGGAGACCAGTTCTATTCCACACCTTGCTTCAGGTTATTGCTTGGTGCCATTAGTTCCAGTTTTTGCTGCATTTGCCAGGATAGTAAATAAGTACATAGTGTATTATCTCACTTTGTATTTGTCTTTAGCTTTTTAAAAACGTATCCGAGTCATGATAAGACGTAGAACGTGCTTAATGACTAACACTGTACCGTGGTAATTGTGGGGATGTGGTCCAGATTGTACCCCAGTCGTGACAAGACGGCTCGGTTCCTGACAGCTGACGTCGAGCAGCTGATACGTAATGCTACTGCGGAGAAAGAACGTCTGTCGGCAGAACAAAAGGACAAATTGAAACTGCTAAACGATGCTGAGATTGGCATCAAGAAGTCTTCACAGGTTTGCACTTGGCTCTCTGTCCGTCCCATCGCTGTAGTGTAGCATCAGACCGATCATAAAGTCAGAAGTACATCTCTACCATGTCCGAACAAAAACATCCTGAACATGACACTTGAAGAAGGGATATCCAGTTTTAATAATGTCTGGTACGAATACTTCTGGCACAACTGGCCATCAAATGTCTGCTCAGTATTCCACCTCACCGTTGTCTGCTTTTGCACTACCTGGGGAAAACAGAATCAACAAAATATGAGTTAAAGTGAACAGAAATATGTCAATAACCATCAACATTATCGATTGTGACTTCAAGATAGATTAACAAATTTTATTAATTTTTGATGCAAACATTTTTGTCACTGCTTGCCATCAAATGATCGTTCTAGTTCCCACTTCAACATTTGTCTGCTTCCGCACTACCTGGGAAAACCCAAACAGGCGAAATAGGATAAAAATGTGATATTATGTTGGTTTTGTTTTCCCAGGTAGTGCAGAAGCAGACAGTGGGTGTAGTAGAAAGTTGGACAGTCATTTGATCGCTAGTTGTGTCGTAAATATTAATGCCAAAATTATTAAAATCGGATTATCGTTCTTCAAGTTACAATCAAAAATGTCCGGGATGTTTTTTCCGGACACAGTGTATGCGTCAGTCTGATTATTTGTCCATTTGTTCGCCGATGTCGGAGTCTGATTTTTTAGCGTGAAATCTCTAGTACCACAATAACAAGATTCATCAACTGACATGTACAGTCGTGGTTTAGTAGCTCAAAAGATGCATTTGAGCGGCCAGTACAGGAGCAAAAGTAGAAGTGCTGTAACTCCTTAATTTGTAGGATCAGACTATTTTCCGTTGCCTGGTTTGTACTTGGATTGGTGATTGTCAGCTGATGGGTAAATCATCTTGGTATGTAACCAGACATCCAGGTCAACTCAGCCTGGCCATCCTTTCATGGGTAGATGTAACAAGTGCTGGTGAAACCCGGGGCATAAACAGGTTGATAGCTATGGAAAAGAGATCTTTGCCATCTTGTGCGGGTTATGGCTCTGAAAGGATTTTACGTTTTTTTTTGCTTTCATGCTTCACATATTGCTAACTCGGGACAATTTCATGCTTTGATTGCTGCACTTTTTGTAAAGTGCAGAGTTTGTATTGATGTATTTTTAATATATGTTGCGAATCGGATGTGGCTGTTAACATATCTTTGTACGTTTTTGTTTGCAAGGAATTGTCGGAGACCCTGAAGCAGCTGCAGCGGCTGCAGAAGCGAATCAACGAACTGCGCATGGAAATCAATGAGCAGAAAAATGTAGAAGATCCAGCACCGGTGTGTGGTGATTATTTTTTGCTCTGATGTCAACAGGACTTTATTTTCAAGTCCAAGACAGAGAACAGAAGTTCTTTTGAAGCCCATAACCAAGAATTTATTTTTTTTCAAGATTAAGACCAGGACTTTTTTCACAACATCAAGACTTTTCACTTTTCATGCTGCATTGCATGTTCCAGTGTGTTAATTACTTTTACTGATTGCCAGTTTTTGTCACATAATATTTAACCAGATGTGACAAATAATATGTAAGCTCCAAAGACGACAATTTGTCAGTCGTGATAAAAACTAGCGGTTGTGATGAAAATATTGATTTTTGGTGAAATTGCCTAAATTTGCACTTTTTGACAAACGAAAAATGGCATTTTTGCATCAAAATCATTTGGAGCCTATTTATCATAACAAACACTCTATTTCGGATAGAAAGAAACAGGTAAAAGCCGGGATTTGTTGCAAAAGTTTTGAGGAAGTTTACACATTTTGACAAATGAAAAGAAAAGTGAAAACCAGAAGCTTCGGAACTGCTGAAAGAACCCATTTTTGGATCACATAAAAACTGGCAGAATTTGGGATTTGTAGCAAATTTTTTGACGAAATTTCTACTTTCTGATGAACAAAAAATGGCATTTTTGGTGGCATAGCTTAATAATACGTTATGCCAAACCCTAGTAATTTCATGATCTGATACGACAGTTGGACGTGCGGACGCTGGAGGATGAGGTTGAGAACTTTGACCGGAAGATCAAGGAGTTGGAAGCACGGAAGACTGAGCTGAACGGAAAGGCGGAGGCAGCGAAGCGAGAGTTGGATGCCAGTGAAACGGACCTACAGAACATCGAGGACAGAATCCGCACGGCGGCACAGAAGTTGGACCCTTACCGCGAGAAACTTGCACAGATCGACAACGAGGTAGATCTCACTAGATCTCTCACATGTTTCGCAGCATTTTTGACCAACCGAACTAACGGACACATATATGACACAATGTTTGCTTATGTATTTTTTTGTTTGAGATTTCAGGTCAAGGTAACAGTTGTTTACATGTAGGATTGCTGTCAGTTTTTGATCAAAATCTTGATATATGCTCATTTTTGATAGAACGTTGCTCTGAAAGCTGGTTTATTATGTTGTAAGCATGTATGAGCACTGTGCGATGGGCCATCAAATTGGAGTTATGTCAGATGTGAAGCTTGGTGAATAAGTAAAATAACTGTGTTTACATATGTTGGCCTTCCCTTCAGACACTAGCATATGGTCAGCCTTACCTTGCACAAGCTGGGCTTCTTGTTATCACAGATATTAGCAAATTAATTGATAACACTGTCGGTCTTTTTTACCTACGTGTATTACTGTTTGCTGTTACTTGACATTTATCTGATGTCACAGTTGGACTTTTTGTGGAGACATTGTATTTGATGCTGTACATTGCATCGTAAAAATCTTTGCTAAGTTATCACAAGGTGCAGTGCGAACGTATAAAGTAATGTGCTGGGCTGTGTATATGGGCTTGTTTCAGATTATTTTTGGGTGTGTTTCTGTCAAGCATTGGCAGAATTTTTTGCCATCTGACTGAATTATCAGACATATAAAAAAGTGATGTTTTTCCTGAGACACTTCTGTGACCACAGCTACAAATAATTACAGAGTTCTACTGCTGCTACATAACGTTGATGTTTGATTGATTCAGGTGGAACGAGCGAAGCAAGAGTGTAAACATTACAAGCAGAAGATGAAAGAATTCGAAGACAAACTTGCCGAGATGACGACCCAACACACGACCGCTCAGGCCGAGGTTAACGACACGACGGCGAAAGCCTCTCAGATCTGTGCCGAGAAGATACGAACGCGCCGCACCCCGCAGAACATTGAGTCTGAGATCATGCAGATACAACGGCAGATCACCATAGAGCAGCGCAGTCGTGGAGACAAGAACCAGATATGCAAGATCTACATGGAGAAGAAGGAACGCTTCGAATCCCTCTCTGTGGAGGTCGAGCTGCACGTTTATCACAGTAGTAAATAGCACAAAAAACGCGAGTCTTTCCCGAGCCACGAGGCCCACAGGGTGTCGTCGATTTTCATTTTCTCAGCCCTTATTCAGACTCCAGTTTACACTGCGTCAAGGTCAAGTTCATTATTACCACTCCCATTGGATGCTAATGCATCGCACGTTGTGCCTGTTTACGCCCTAGCTGCTGGTGGTGGTCACTGCATCTGCCCACGGGGAGATGGCCAGGCTGAGTTGACTTTGCTGTCTAAGCTTGTTGTAGTAGCATATTATGTCTTACTCATTATTCTAAGCCTGTTGTAGTTGTAACATTACGTGTTGTTGTAGTTGCACTGCTACTGCTACTGCTGCTGCTGCTGCTATAACTACTACTACTTCAGCTGATACTACTAGTGCTGCTGTTGGTCTGTCACTGTACCAGTTGTCATGTGTCCTGGATAGGCTTTCTTCGACACTGACTAATTGCAGACTTCTGCTACTGCTGCCACTACTGCTACTACTAATACTGCTACACGGTGTGCAGGTGCACCAGTTGTCATGTTTCCTGGACAAGCTGTCATCGATGCTGACTGATCGGAAGCGCTGGTACCAGAAGAAGCTGAAATCGATGGGTCTCATTCTGCAATGTCGATTCTGCCTCAACGCCTGCGTGCGGCCCGGTTTCACAGGACGCATGAACATCAGCCACTCCCGACAGACCATCGAACCTCTGATACAGACAGACCAGACCGAGGTAAGGATGCTACAACTATTAGACTGGTTTGAAGATCATGATGTTGCTATCTACAATTTTTTACTGTTGTAATTAATTTCTTAAAATTTTTTCGCTGCCGTATTTGTTTGATGGAGAATTATCGTGCACTTGCCTCAAATGTGGGTGCCACTGGAAAACCACAGCTGGTACTCTGTTCTTAACTTTTTTCAAAGTAACAAGTGCTATCGAGTCTTGACTATGGCGATTATTTGTACCAAAATTTGTAAATATTGAACTAGGAATGTCGGAATATGGCACACAGTGTAGTTGTAGTAGTAGTATTCTACATACTGTATACGCTGTGCGCAGTTTTTGATTGACATTTCTGAAGATTTTTGTGATTTTTTTGCGATCACTTTTGGTGCTGTTTGACTGCTGTTTATTGTGTTCTATTATGAACTTCATGTAATCAGAGTTTGTATTTCCAGCATCTGCTGCCAAAGAAATTAAATGAATCAATCAGACCTGTGTGTATGTGCATGTGTGTATAGTCGGAGGGTGAAGGCAAGTCACTCCAGAGTCACTGTGTGGTAGTATTGGTTTGTTTTAGTATCCCGGCTAGATGTGTGTGTACTGTTAGCCGGTGGGTGATGCGAAGTCATTGCGCAGTCTGTCCGGTGGTGAGAGGTCCTTTGCGACGACCTGTTTCATCCTGGCTCTGTGGGACGTGATGGAGTCTCCGTTCCGCTGTCTGGATGAGTTCGATGTCTTCATGGATCAGGTTGGTGGTCCGTGGCCACGGTCGAGCTCACTTGTAAAATTTATGTAGACCTCAATTAGACATTACACCTTGCCTTTATAATATGATGATTTAAGCTTTATAAATGTATGAAATTAATGCCTGAATATAACGAAAAATGGCGTTACGTTACGTTACGCTGAAAAATCCTAATCTTGGAAGTGGCTGGAAGCTGTCATCATACGAACGATAAGTAAAATTGGTAAGGTCAAATACATTAACTTGTATCGAGTTAACATAATAGGGTCATTTCGAAATTTAAAAAAAAGTAAATTCTCTGTATGTTCAAAATCAAATTTCCTTCAAGATCTATGTTTTGGATTTTCGTATTTTGAGAATTAGTGGAATGGTGCCATTTTGTAACTTATTCATTGAATTGACTTTTGTAAAACATGTTATATATACGGCAGAAAAAGTTCATGTAGGCCCTATGTAATAAGCAATGATGTTTTGAGATTCAATATTTAAAACAAGTTTATTTTATGTATCAGCTCTGAGATGTTCTGCATTGAAACAGGTGCAGTCCAGCAGAATGTCCTTGACAGTAAGACTAGAATGGCAAACTTGACATCATTCCATTGATAGTTGATTCTCTCCTAGAAAACAGGAGTTGGTGAGTCTTGTATGACCAGTTTGAAGACAGTTGATAAGGACTGAGTTGTAGTGACTCAGTGATAGATTTTTACTGCACGCTGGTGGACCTAGTTGGCTGTCTGTGCATATAGGTGAATCGTCGCATGTGTGTGGACATGAGTACTACACCGTTTCTCAAAAAACATCTTTGACATTCGCGATTGTAACTTGAAGAAAGATTATCAGATTTTAGTAATTTTTGACAACAATATTTTTAACACAACTGGTTGTTGAATGGCTGTTCAAGTTTCCACCTCACCAGACGTCTGTTTCTGCACTACCTGGAGAAAACAGGCCGAGCAAGATGTTGAAATGAATGAAAAACGTCAGTAAATTTCATCTGTCCAGATTTGTGGCCCCGGACAGGCAGTTGACTGTCATGCAGCAGCGTGTTTACCAGATGATGTTCAGGAATGTTGATGAATTCAAGAAGCGACCGGTAAAGTCAGGATTGGTTTGGAGCATAACATTATCGATACTGCTGTCAATGAATGGAGAAAGCATAATGGGTAGACATTACAAGCAATTTTACTGTAGGCAGTTACTGCTACTGCATGCTGTGTGTACAGGTGAATCGCCGCATGGTTATGGACCTAATGATGCGAGCGGCCAGCCTCAAACGCAGCTGTCAGTTCGTGTTTCTCTCGCCACTCAGCATGTCTCAGCTGAATCTTGGCAGCCACCCCGACGTCGAGCTGAAGGTCTTTGAGATGGCGCCGCCACGAGACAACCAGCAGCAGAAAAGCATCCCCCGCAACGATGACTGAATGAGTCAGATTCATCCACAGATTGAGAGTTCTTGAGAGGGCACGATTTAAACCCGATCAGCCTGTGCTGTGTAAAAACGGAAGGATGGGACTCTTGCGTACATTTTTTTCTCTTTACGAAATACTTGAGTAACCATCTTAAAGTTTGGATTTTTTAATACAGCGTACAGCAGTGGCTTCTGTCCCCAGAAATCTTGAGTCAAAATCGGGTGCAAGTTCCCTCCCCTACTTTAAAGCTAAAGTTTTCCCAACTAATAGGCTCAAGCCCCCCCTTTTCGGGTTTCTTGTTGAGGGTGTAGATTGCCCAGTGGAAAATAGGGGAGAGAGAAATTTTGATCTACACCCTGAACAAAATTTGCCTAATTTTCGCTGGGTGCAAGATGCGCCCACCAAGTATAGGGATTGAAGCCACTAGTGTACAGTTCCCTCCCCTCCCCCAGGCTAAAGAATGTCATACTGCACCAAATGAACTGTCAAATGGTGCAGCACACCATAAAGAGGCCCTTGCCATTCACGCTGCTGTTCAACATTTTTTTGGCCTGTGGGGGCTTTGTTCAGCCAAACGTGCTTACATGCCTGAATCTGTCTGGCTGATTTGTGATTCAATTTTTAAATTCGTAGAACTTCGCATATTTAGTCGAATTAATAAACTCCATTCAAATCCATTTTTGCACATCCATACATATCCAGAACTGTGAAACTTGTAGAAATTTGTGACTTTTAATTTTACAAATATTTATTCAACTTGAATTCTCAATCTGTGACTCAATCTGACTGAATATGTGTTGTCTGATATTAGTTTGTTGGTGCAAGTCTTCGTTTTTGTTCATTGACTCGTTTTTCGCGTACCGGTGTGTCAGTTTGTGTTTCTCTTGCGGCATGCAGTGTTAGGAAATTTTGAGAAAAATTTGTCGCAAAAATTGTAGTTGGGAGATGCAGTGTGGGCTATACGCAGAAATGAATAATGTTTGAATTTGAATGCATTTGAAAATGTATACTTGGCGACTTTTTCACATTTCCTGAATTGAACAGTCTGAGCTTCTGGACTATCGGCACTGCAGTGACGTTTACTCAGCAGTGTGCCACTCGGGCAATTTGACGTCAGTAATAACCAGGCCAATCGAGAGGGGGTGCATAGGGGAGGTAAGTTACCCCAGGCCCTGCAACGTTAGGGGGCCCCACCATCACTCAAAAATTTGAAGTACGCCAAAAGGTGCCATTTTTAAAAGAAAAATTCAAAATATTTTTCCCAGAGGGGCCCGTGCGAATGTTTCACTGGGCCCCCTGTGGCTCTCGTTTGGTCTGGTAATAATGCGGATTTAGACTTGAAAGTGTTTTTAATGATAACGTCATGATACCAGACAAACACTAGCAACAACTGAACTGACTCCAGAGGCTGTGTTTTGTCATCTCTCAGCTAGGGCCTGAGCCTAAACTATCTCTGTGCTGACTGATTTGACCATGTTTGCATTGATTTGTGTTGCTGTGTTTCACGTATTATCACTGAATTCTAGGTTGATACAGTAACTGTGAAGCTATTGTAGGAAATTAGGAATTCATCAAAATTTATGTTGTCTGCAATAAAGTTTGTTTGCTGATGTTTCTGCAACTGCTGCTATCTTCAGATCAATTTTTATCTGCCACTAAATGCAGACTTGCCAACTCGCCCGATTTTTTCGCAAAACCTGATTTTTTGACCAATTCGCCTCGCCAGCATAATTACCTCGTAGTTTATACCAATTTTAGCACAGCTCCTGGCAGCATGGTGATATTTGGAGACACGCCATTGCAAAAATGATTTACCGAACAGCAACAAACACGACGGACAATTATTGCCTTTCAAAAAGTCACACGTGCTACATCACGTCATTTTTATTACAGCATGTGCTCAAAATGTCTTCGTCCAACAGGAACGCAAGCACGTAGATGCTAGCGCCACTCATCAACGAACGCTAAATACTGCGTGATGCAGCGCTGCGCACTCGCTGTTGATGCATCGTTTCAGTTTGTCGATATAAATCTTAAAATTTTTTAGTACAATTAATGTTAAATAAGTTGCAGATTTTCAAAGATTTTGTTGTCTCAGTGATTTTCTAAGCTGACGTATGCGCTACCCAGTATGAATGTATTGTTGCAAACGGCCAGGCTACGACCTCTGAATTTCACAAGGTGGTGTAGCAACAGTACTAAGGTGAAGTGGGCAAAACCGCAATCATTTGCGTCAAGTTTCTTCCCTGTGTTGCATGCAAAAAATTACTAAAATTAAAAATCGGCCAGTGTTTCACGGAACCATTCAAAAATTTAAAAACGTCGTGTTCCTCATCGACGATTGATAGGCATACTGTCAGTCGCGGTTCTGTACGTGCGGACCGCCACGGCTGTCTGGCGTTTCTCTGCAGCAGGTGTTCAGAGTACCAGTCAGCGAGTCGCGAGTGCAGCCTTTCAGCACGCAGACTGTGCAAACGACATCGTCTGGGGTGGTCCTGGTCGTCTCGGTTGATTTCACCGGAGTCGTCGGATGCAGGTCGATGAAGTCTGTAGACGATTGATGAGCATTACCATGATCATGATAATGCAGTGCATTCGACTGCTGTTCGTCTTTCTCGTCTGAATAAATCGCCGCAACACACACAGTTGGTTCTAGTCCTACTGCACGACAGCTTTAGCAAACTTAAAGCAGGCTTAAAGCCTTCAAACGCTATCCCGTAGAACATTAAATGCAAAAGTGATGGTGAAATAAACCATAATAAACCAAATAAATGTTTCTTAATGGATTGATTGACTAAACAACAGAGGCCTATTCCGATTTCACTAATAAGGCCTAGGTAAACTTTAAAATTAAAAACCTACCCGAGCAAATGAGGCTTTCTGTCATGTTGTATGCTTCCTTTGAACGGAAGAATGTACCGGTACGCAAACGACTATTGCCTACAATGATCAGTCACATCAGTTGTCCTGGCGTATGAATTATCCTCTGGTCGTCGATGCCTAATGCCAACGCGTTGAGAAATCGACCGGCGACTAATTTGCTGCTCGTACACGGTGTAAAAAGCCCTTAACTCGATATGCCGGGTTTTTGCGCACGTAGTCTGGTACTCGATGTAATCGAGGAGGATGAAAGCACGTGTGAAAGACATGTGTGTTCAGTACAATGCTGTACGGTTGTGAAACATGGACAGTTACAAAAAAAAACGCTGCGAAAGCCGAATCCTGTCCTTTGAGAGAAAATGCTACCGAAAGATTCTAAGGATAGGATGGACACAAAAGGTCACTAATGAAGAATTGTACAGAAAGATTCAATTGACAGAAACC
>Ga0209367_1003167_pt1 | contig 22220 bp, 16 predicted proteins | sample WorMetLIZISLAND2_FD_187412 | JGI IMG/M metagenome (GOLD analysis project Ga0209367, IMG submission 187412) | Marine gutless worms symbiont microbial communities from Max Planck institute for Marine Microbiology, Germany - Olavius geniculatus... ... | reverse complement strand
CCAAAATAGTGGTTTTGCGGATTTTTTTCGCGATATGAGGCTGCGCAAGTCTTTATCATTCACAAGGAGGCGCCACCGTCGCCAACGCTACACGCGCCTATGGCCGATGTGTTTAGGGTCCCGATGGGCCGAGTCCAAGTGATATGCAATTTTCGAAACTATAACTACTGAACTGGAAATGCTATAGGCTTTCGCGCGTCTCGTGAGCTTTGCTCAAATTTCTTTATATCTTAGTTACACTTAAGATCATTATGTGAATCGTATTAAGCGAAATTATAGCCACAATGTCTGTATGAAACGTACGAAAACAGAAATATGACGTACGACATATCCGGGATTGAGTGGGCCGTAGCTCAGGCCCAGTCCCGGATCTATTTTCGCGATAAGCTTACATATCTTCTCAGACCTCGCTGTTGCTGGTGAGTTTAGTTAGTTATACACATTCCTCCCACTTTTTATAGCAATTACTGCTTGATAAACAAACAACTGTCCTTTTCCCACAAGTTTCAAACGATAGTGAAATTCTTTTGCTTTGCTGTATTTCGGGACCGAACAGACTTCACTGGACGTTTAGTTTTAGTATACCGACCGTTAGTTTCTGACTTTCAGTCTAGTTTTCTTTTATTATGCAAAACTTTCAAAAGTTACGAAAAAGTTAATCCGCTTGTTTTATTTGAATTAAAGACAAATTTTAAATTACAAAAAAATTTTAACCGAAGGGGAAACCTGGTTACAGGTTACGATACTCCCCGCATGTCTCCGCATTTGACGATTTTGGCGACTCGTATCCACAATATTTGCTGCCCCCAAGAAAGGATACGTGTCACCACCACTGTAAAAACGCGTATTACATAGCGACGTAATTGAACCGAACTAACACTTTTTAGTTTTTGACAAACTGGCCACTGGGCAAGCGGTAATGCATTACAGTAGGCACCGACTAACGGCGTCGGTGGCATATGCACGTACTCGTCAACCAAAAATCAATGAGCTTGCCTGTTTGCCCATTAATCAGTTCGTCAAAAACCAAACCGTGCCAGTTTTGTTTAGTTTAGTTCCGTCGCTCTGTATATTAGGCCACAGTCCATCTTCTTCGAAACGAAATTCCTAGTCGCAAGCCAGTTGCCGGGTCGTCAGTAAGACGAAGGTCGAGCGAAGTCAGTCTCAGCAGCAGGTTTGTGTACTCCGCCAGCTGTGACCACGTAGCGTCTGAGCGGAAGCGAAACACGCGACGGATTTCCAATAAACGCTGCCGGGGTATTAAAATTAATAGTAGTTGTACAGTTGTAGTGGTTGTTGTCGTAGTTGTAGTGGTAGTTATGAGTGTCCAGCATTGATGAATGTGTAGACTTCTGGCTCCCGCTATGCTATTTAGCAATTGTTTGCTATTATATTTGTGGTTACGGAAAATAAACTGTCGCACTCATGTAGTTGTAGTTGTTGTATTAGTTGCGTTTGAGTGGCAGCGAAACACGCGACACACGCGACTGGCCATCTTCACCAGCGGCACTGCGAGGCAAAGACGCCGTTCTCCAGTGGACGTTGTTCATACGGAAGTCTGGCGCTGACGCCGCCGCTACGGGCATTGCACACGGCATTGCTACCACACGAGCAGCGTCAGCCGCCCCGACCAGACGTTCACCTACCGGCGGTGACCCACACTGACGGCCAGTAGCCTGTCGTCGCCGTCGTCGTCGTCGACAGTAACAGTCCATACAGCGCAGACGACGCAGCAACACGGCGCGAAAGTTGCGGCTGCACAGGCAATAGATGACGAAGTTGGAGGCCGAGTTGAGAGTAATCAGGAGGTTACTGATATGCGAAATGTAGCGACGACACAGTTCCACCGACGGGGAGATGTTACCGAGCTGTTGCAGCGACCAGATCACCTGTGCCGTCATCGCCACCGTGTAGCAGATGATGCACATCAGAACGACGACGATGACGATAATTGTGACTCTCCTGGCGGACTCGAATGTCGAAGAATACGGTGCTGCCGCTGCCGGCGGCTTGCTCGGTGCAGCCTCGATGGTCACCAGCATCGGTGAGTTAGAGTGTGAGCCCCCGTGACGCGCAAGAGTTCTGGAGCGGTACGACAGCAGAACGCCCGTGCGGTACGCCGTCGAACGACGAAGCGATAAGATGACGTAGCTGTTTACTTACTTACTCAGTTAGTTATTTACTTATTTACTTACTTACTGATTTACCTTCTTACTTGCTTACTTACTTTCTAAGTTAATCGTCTCTAGTGATATGTCGCAATGATAGGATGACGTAGCTATTGAGTACAGTCAACACGATCATTGGAATCAGATGCTGCACTAGTGTTACAGGAACAAAATGATCAAGTCATAATCATACCATAGCGTAATTAGAATGATGCTCAGATACGATCATTGGTATGAGATACTGGACGAGCAGAAACAGTATAATGCCGTAGACGATCACGTAGACCTTGTAATCTAGAATCGACGGCTCTCGCCTGCAGTCAAACACGCACATCAACCGCAACGTTCATATAGGCTGATTATTCTGCCAATTAAAGTAACATTATTTCCTACTTTGTAAAGTCCACGTCGCCGTCAGCAAATATATTTGTAGGGTTTTAAGACTCTTTCTGGATATAAAAAGGAAAAGAAGAAAAAGAAGATAATGGTAATGAGTCACGAAATCATATATCAAGTTTATCGCAAATAACAACACTGATAATAGGCTACGTGCCATAGCCTGCTGGAATGAATATTGTATGCAGTAGAAAATCTTTTTAGCCTAGTCACGTAGCCCATAAAGTAAGCATGTAGGCCTAAGTGAATTTATATAGCACACAGCCTTAAAGAAAAGCCGACCTCGAATCTGAAGCGCAAGATAATAACTTAAATAAATTTTTGTTATTTTGTTAATTGATGATGATGATGCTGATAATAATAATAATAATAAATTTAAGAGTTATGTCCCGAATAAACGTAGAAAAAAAGTGCTGAAAATATGAAGTCGTAGCTTTAAATTTTGGAGCTATCAACATTTAATGTATAGATTACGTGAACATAACCACTTCCACTTTCTGAAAAATTTCTAAAGGGCCCAACATGCACGTCAAGTTTGTAGCTTTAACCATTTTGAAGCTATTGGCATTTAACATCTTTTGCGCACGCACAGACAGACAGACAGACAGACAGACAAACAAATCCGATGAAAACATTATCTCCGCCATTCACTCCGTTCACTTGGCGGAGATAATTACACGGGAAAACTACAGGGTGGGCCATAAAAACGTGGCACTTTACTTTTGTCCATATCTTAACCAATTAATGACCAATTTTCAAATTTTTTCACTGACACACTCCGCGGACAATTTGCAATAACGTGATTATTATACGTTCCACCACACCGTAAATGCGTCTTTAGACTACCTTGTAAAATATGAATGAAATATGCATTTATAACGATAATAACAAACAAACATTTTGGTAAAATTGAAAAAACACCTCAGATCAACATTGCGGTAAATGATCTGTATAACACTAGACTGTGTGGGTCAAAGACATATTAGTCACTTTAGTATCATACGGATCATTCACCGCAATGTTGGTCTAAAGTGTTTTTTTATTTACTGAAATGTTTGTTATTATCGTTAGTTTTTTCTTACATTTATGTTTCACAAGGTAGCGTAAATACTCGTTTATGATGTGGTGAAATATATAATAATTACATTATTGCAAATTGTCCGCGGAGTGTGCCAGTAAAAAAAATTTAAAATCGGTCAATAATTGGTGAAGATATGGACTAAAGAAAAGTACCACGTTTTACTTGCCCACGGTGTACATGTACAAGACACAACTAATGAAACGGCATAATCCGCTTACAGATGCGACATAGCCTAATCGTGCTTTGTAATGCTGTTCGCATGACCGACTTTTTATCGGGTAAGTAAGTAGGTTACACCCCATTAATTAGAACTTAATCATCTTTTTCACTTTTCTTTGAAACTCATTAGCTACAAACGGAGAAGTTGAAATTTTGCGCCAAAATTTTTCAAATAAGAGATTTTCAGCCCTAGTATGTTTTATTTTCCGACAAGCATATATACCGTGTCATGACACCTGAAGGAGGTCGCCGTAGAAAAAAGACGAGGTCGAGCCAAGAAGTTCTGGACATGGCCTTTAACGTTCCAAGACGACCTTGGACAGAAATAGAAGCGACTTTTGCAACTGACCGAAGGAGATGGCGAAAAGTTTGCTACTGCCAACGCTGTGTGCCACTAGGGACCCATGGATCCAAGTGCTAAGATACGTAGTAACACCAGTGCAGTCGATGACATCCAAAGCACTCAAAGTCGGCCTACATGACTTTAATACCCATCGCTGTAGCTCAGCGATGGCCACTGTAAGTAAGTAAGTAAATAAGTGAGTAAAACGTGAATATATATCGCGCATAATGTTAAAATTAACCCTTAATGCGCTATAGTGCCGCTTTTGATGCATCGGTAGAGTAGCCTATAGTCGCATTTTTCGCCATGCAGTTGCTGCGGGAACTAAAAATTAAGGCGCGTACAGCGTGACGTAACTGAACTGAACTATCACTGTTTAGTTTTTGACGAACTGACCAGTGGACAAGCAGCAATGCATTACAGTAAGTACCGTCTAACGGCGTCGGTGGCCGACGTATATGTAATACGCTCATGTATGCGTCAACCAATGACCAATAGGCTCGCTTTGCTTGCCCGTTCAGTTCACTTTAGTTACGTCGCTCTGTACGCACCTTTAAAACAGCAATTTTAACCGTTTTTCTCCTCTCCCCCAAACTTGTGTCGCCAAAAGAGATACCGTAAGTGTTTAAAACTTCAACTAGTTAAATATGATGTAACTGTAAGTCGTTAATTTTAAGTTTTTTAAGACAATGTAAACAATTTTCTACTCGAGAATTTTTTTGTGGCAAGCGACTGTGTTACATTTTTTCTATAAAAAAAAACAATAATTATTATACTTTGAAACTTTAGTGTTTGCCGATAATTCTATTTCGCAATAGAACGCGATTGAAGCTCATAATAATTAATTTAATTAATTATCAATAGGTTTAAACGCTCAACTTTACGTCGTTTCTCAGTTGCACATTCGATAAAGATGGAGCTACCGGACCACTACGTGCACAACACATTAATACTCGCGCGTCCCATGGTGCTATTTAATAACCCGGACATGGGCACTATTGACACTCAGTGTGTGGCATAGGCTATGACGCGTGTGAATTGCGTTGCGTTGCGACCGCACAAGGCAGACCATAAACAAACTGACATTTGGCGCTGGCGATAATCTATAAATTGCTGAAATGAACGGAACAGTCAATATTGCGCCACAACTTTGCAACCATACTAATAGCGTAGGCTACAATCGGAGTTAGCCAACCTACCGTCACACGACGCGACAATGTAGCCAGTAGTATACAGTCATTGGTGAGGGTGCAAGAGGCCGTTCGGTATTAATATTAGCAGTTACGATTTTATGCCGAACATTATGCAGGTGCAGTGCCGCGGCACTGTTATACGCTTTACACCCCGTTTTCACGACGAAGCTTGCTCGACGTGTGCACGACGAGCGCTCGACGAGGCAACTGCTTTTCAAATGCGGTATTTAGTGGCTGTATACCTAGCCATGCGCGTACAACGCTTATTCATTAAGATCACTTTCAAGGCGAAATGAAAGAAGTGAAATACTCTGTTGTTGAAGTGCGCTCTGTGGCTTTTATTTCGGTTTATTTCATTTTTATCACTTACTTATTTAGATCACTCTTCCATTTCCATCGCACAATCATTGATTACGCGTGATATTCGTGAGTCATTTTCTAAAAGTTTTTGACGTCCGGTATACCTTCCCACTAGAAATTTGCACATTGGATACTTGTGCCCTGAAAACATTTACCGACTACATATATTATTCTAATAAAGACTAAAACTAAAATGCATATAAATGTCGCTAGTTTTGTACGGTACTCCTCGATAAGTCATAGTCAAAGCCAAAGTCAAAATTCACGAACAAAAAAGTCACAGCCAAAGCCACAGTGTCATGATTTGCGGAAATCAAACACCACTGCAACTTATCCAGGATTAGAGTAAAGATTAAGGTTAAGCCTAGCCCTTATTCTAGCTTTACAACTGTAACAAGATCGCGCAATGCAATCTTATGATCGCGCAGATTTGATAAGCTTAAAATAAGCTTATTCATCGTATAAGACATACTCCAGTCTACGTATATTGGCTTCGGATTATGATTGTGAATTGCAACGAAGCGCTATTTTCTCCGCGGTAGCTGTAAAGCTTTTTCTTAACACAAAGTATCAAGTTACAGCGGTCTAACAGACCTACTGCTTAAAACAGTCGCAAATCTATCGCTATCGTTGTTCCCGATGGATATAATACGACCGACATTTTCAGCATAATTAAATATCTAATAATAATAATAATAAAACTTACTGCAGCCAGTAAACGCGATAAATAGAAAACGTTGAAAAACAACCAAAAGATTTTTTCTTTCGAAAAAATAAACAAAAAATTACAACTTTTCTGATAACGATTGCGTAAAATATAAGTCTGATTAATGTGTCACATCTGTCTACAGACCCTACTAGCTGATCTTCAGCATCTCAACCTCGAACTCAACTTTGCGTGGCAACACGCCCAAGATTAAAGACGATGAAAGCAGCTCGTAAAAACGGCTACGCTCCAATGCAAGGCATGCCCTTGAACAATGATAAGTTTATGTAATTTTTGAAAAAAAATTGGACAAAATTTTTTACAGATTAAAATTTATAGGGGACAGCTGCCGGTCGGTCTTCCCATGTTACTGTCCAAAAATAAAAAAATTCTTACCACCGACCCAAACAACGATCGACATGTGAATTATAGTATTGATTACTGAGAATACGACGATCCCCTATAGCAAGCTACGTAATCTGAACAAATCTGCATTTGGATCATCCTAAGGCTTGTATATGGATATTTATTGAGCCGTCGTCAGCGTAACATTTGATACCCATCACCGGTAGGACTATACGCCTGCAGTTGTGGGAATAACGTAACGTTTTGGGTGTGTCGTAGCCGAAGATGCAATTTATCCCTATTTATAGGCCTAACTCTATCACTAAACCTAACCCTAAACCTATCCCTAACCCTATACGTTGGTACAGGCAGTGTCGAAATAGGAACTGACTCAAGCACGTATACCAGACGTTCTTCTCAGTGTGAATAAAGTGGGCAGAACGTCACTCGATCGTCTTAGTGTTTGTTAGTGGCGGTCCGTTGACACTAGCGGAAATGAACCCCAATCACAGTCTCCATTCAGTTGTGGCAGATAGCAGCGTTGAGAGCGTTGACAACAAGATACTGTTCAAACGAACACGGAGTCTGTCCAATGCATCTCGATAGCTAACAGCAAAGTCCGTATAAATTAAATGATTGAGGTGTATTGGCCAGTGGTAAAAAATAAAAAGTTTAATTGCCGCCTCGAAAATAACGGGGTTACGATTTTGACCTTTTGGGGTCACGTGACGTCATCGGTCACGTGATCATTCGACTCGCGGTGGTCGACTTTCTAATGGTTGTCCGTTGTGACCATGTGTCTGTTGGCACCGTTATGGAAATATGAAGCCTCAAATTTTGGACGCAGGGACGTGGACACGGAAAGAAAAAAGGAAGAAGGAAAAGAGAAAGAAAAAGAGAAAGGGACAGGCAAAAAGAAAGTGAAAGTGAAAGGAATTAAAAGGGAAAGGAAAAATAAAAGGGAAAGGAAAGGGAGCAAGAAAGGGGAAGGAAAAAAGGGGGAAAAGAAAAAGGGAAAGGGAAAGGAGAAGGAAAATTGAGAAAAAGAAAAAGAAAAAAGGGATGAAAAGGGGGGAAAAGAAGGGAAAAAGGAAGGGGAGTCAAAAGGAAAGGTAAAGGGAAGGAAAAGCGGAAGGGAAAAGGAAAGAAAAAAGAGAAGGGGAAGCAGAACGGAATGAGAAAGGGGAAGGGAAAGGAAAAAACGGAAGGAGAAAGAAGAAGGAAAAAGGGATGAAGAAGAAGAAGGAAAGGAAAAGGAAAAATGGAAAGGGAAAGAAAGATGGGGAAAAGAAAACGGAAATGGGAAGGAAAAGAAAAATAGGAAAGAAAAAAGAAAAATGGGAAGAGGGAAATAAATGGAAAAAGAAAAAAGAAAGGAGAAGGGGAAGGGAAAGAAAAGAAAGGAAAGGGAAAAATGGAAGGAAGATAGCTTAAAAAAATTGGACGCACGGACGAATGCACGGACGCACGGACACTCAGGTGATTTTATACTCTGTCCAATGCTATTGCATTGCATTGGACAGACAAAAATCTCTTGATGAACTGTTTTAAGTACTACGCATACACTTCATACTTGAAAAGTGTTCAAATAAGCCTACTATTAAGGCTAAATACCCTACTATTGCTGAGAATTTAAATGCCAGATTCAAAGTGGCTGAGTCCGCCAGAATTATACGGCAAAATTTTAAGTTTTACTAATAAACAGCAACGGTTTATTTAAAAAATGCCCTGTAGCCTATAGTTACGATGAAACAGTCAAATCACAAAAAATGCGTGAAAAAATTTGCATGCACTGTTATCACAAATAGGCCTATTATTTTCTGTTGTTAAAAAGAAAAGCACAGTAAAACGCTCAATTGGAAATTTTTAGGTCAATTTGTCTGCATTGTCCGTCAAAGCAAAAAAAAATGACAATCGGTAAATATCTGATGGAAAAAATGGCCAAAAGTTTAGTGTTGTCACGCTTTTTTGACTTACGGCGTACCGGTATGAAATGTGTTGCAATATTCATTAACCGACCGATCCGCGCTATTTCTAAAGACCCGCGATCAATCATTAGCGACTGACTGCCAAAATAGCAATGGACATTCATTGCATCAACAGCAAGCCACATGCAGAGAAATCGAGCGACGACGTGCTGTACTCCGCTAGAACGTGCCGATAGTTCAACTACTGGGTGGGCCTAAATGGTCCTGATTCTTTCTGAGACTTTGGCGCTTTATAAATCATTTACTTACTTATTTACTTACTTTCTACGTCTTAACTTCATTAAATATTAACCGATTTTCTAAATTGTTTACTGTCAGAATCAGGAGAAAATACTAATTGCACTATCTGGAAGAAAAATTGGTTGGCCAGTGCACACTGCAGCAGTTGCGCCATGCTGATTGCATTTTTAAAGTTAGTAAGTAAATTTCACAGCTCACTGTCGGGAAAGCAGCTGGCAAAATCTAACAATCGACTTTTGTTACAATGGTAACAAGAGCAACAATAACCACAAAGACCAAAAGAATTTGGTAAAAGGCGAAATCATTGATCGACACAGCCAATTGGTAAGTCATGACTCATCCTTATTCGGAAGTCCAAAGCAAGTGCATTTTTTTGGTTAGGGTTTGACCCCAAATCGTTTCTTCCTGTGAGGCCAAGGACGCCTATTTGACATAATAAGCTCTGCGCATTGGACCCCGCTAGGAAATAAAATGTAAATTCGTCGAACAGTTTGAGCAGAGACACGATTTTGACAGACGACAGACAGACAGATAAACGTCAAAGCACAGAGAAATGTGTGTAAGTACGCCTAAACAGAATCGCTTGCGCTTCGACAGCAATTCCGCCTAGCAATACACCATTAAATTTTTACATTGCACCAAAGAGAGTCCGAAGATACGGAGACGCTTGATGGCGCTATAGGGGAAGGCAGATCAGAAGTCGCTAACTGTCCCGTGAAGGCATCAGCGGGCTACTACTGTATGGTAATAAAAGAGTTTAACAACAAAAGACGTCGAATAGTATATAGCATAAAGTAACCTGTTGTGATTCTCCCAGAATCTGGGGAGACAGAAGACGACGGAGGCTGTCGTGACGACGACAATGTTACTGTAGGCGCGCTGTATCGTACACAGTCTCTGAGCGTGGAGAGGCCGACACACGGCGATGTATCGGTCAACGGTCAACAGTACCGTCAACCAGGCGTTCAACATGCGCAGCATGTAGGCGCACGGGAACAGCCAGTTGTAAAGCCAGGCGTGGACGTCTTTGTAGTCGTGGTAGTTGATCTGCTCCGAGATGTAACGCAGTGAACGCAGAAAGAACACTATGAGCAGAACAAGCGTATCGGACACCGCCAACGCCTGTCACACATACAGTAGCACAATTATGATTAGGACAGTGATAAATAATTTGCACTAAACCACTCATAAAACGAGTTGCCAGTTCAATCTGCAGCACACAAAGTTAAAGAATTAACAGTTTTCGAATTAACAAAACTAAAATGAGAGAATAAAACGAGTGCTGCTATGTAAAAATGTATAAAAAGTCTGAAAACAGGCCTTAGATTGAAAAAAACTACAAAAACAATGAAATAACAAAGCTAAAACTAAAAAGCTCAAACAAAATTTACCAAAAAAATCCAGCGTATTTATGCGCGGTAAAAATAGCAGGTAAACTCATTTTAATGTGCCACATAAACTAAAACAACTAATACTTATTTGGAACGTAACAGATCCGAAATAAAAGATGAATGTCTGACAAAGACAAAATATAGCTAAACTAAACAAAAAGACTAACAAAACCCAAAACAAGACAAAAACTGAAACGGCTAGTTACTTCCGCGAGCGCAAAAAACGATAAGAAAATGATAAAGCAATAAAGAAGCTGGTCCATTAGCACCTCTGCTTCAGTGCTTTTGTAAGCTAATGATAATGATCGATATCGGTAACTAGCCTATAATTGTGCAATGTGCACTATAAGACAAAAATACAAAACCGCAACACAACTTTTGTTAATATCTTTGCCAGATATTAACCGATTTTTTAAAAAAAAATTACACTGCAGACTTACTAACAAGTTAGTGTCGTGTGGATCATTTGAACTGATGAAGCAAACTGTCGTGCGAGCTCGGCTGTTTAAAACAGTTGTTTGGTTTTCACTGCACCTAAAGCTTTTAGCGCCAAAACTTGCATTTATGAACAAACACGTTCGGACAAGAAGAAGGTATTCCGACAATGCTCCACTCCGACGCTGCTGCAAATAAGATTAAATCGTCGAACCACAACAATGACGATCACTCAGTCGCTAATGGTGACAGACGCCGCGCTGAAATTGGTTTACGCTATTTGTCGACACTTGGAATTAAAAAAAATCGATGGAATCTAACTTCTAACTTGCTTTTCTCGCCACAGCTGCTGCCCGTTTCATGTCAGATCTCTAGCTGCAGTTCACATTTCAGCAAGATAACGGCTTACCTTACAGAACATGCTGGTTTTCAGATATTTATTCACAAAGTACGTCTGTGACGCATTAAAATTTTGTTCGTAAATTCTGCAATATTTTATTGAAAATTTTCTGGCGAGTTTATTAATAAATTGCAAATGTAAAAATTGATCGTTACTTGGCGTATATACGACATATGGCAGTTAGGTGTCTTGTTTTTTATGGCTTACGGCGTAACAGCACGTTCGTTAGGGATCGATCTGTTGTTTTAATATTATTAATGATACCGGTAAGAACGGCTTTGGCAGCAGTCACGCAACATCCAGGCACCAGACAACTAGACTAAATGACGTCAACAGTGACGTCAGCCAGTGCCCATGTGATTTCATAGGTTCACGTTGTCATGGCCACCGACACTGATATAGTCGAGTCTAATATGTGGCTCTGGTCGAGTCCAGTTAGTCAGAGTCCAAAGCGCTCGACGAGATAGAACGTTAATTTGTGAAATTTCATGAAATTCCCAGTCTGAGCATGCGGCGAGAAATAACAACCGAATGTAAAACGTTAAAAATTAGTCAGCACATCTTTTTATAATAAGCAACAATGCTGTGAATATTTGCAACCGTTTTCACGTTAGACGGGTTATTAGCAGTAAAATAACTCTTTCTTAAAAATAGTTTTTTGACGCCCTCGCAGAGTTTTATCAAAGCAAACTAGAAATTAGACGCTATACTACGGTAAAAACCCAAAGTTTTTATCTCACTTGGGCTTGGGTCGGTACCGAAACTTGTGAGACAGACGGAAGGACGGACAAAATTTCAGTAAGCGCTTGACTTTATGTGTGCTGTCGCGCGCAAAAATGCAGTTGGAATTAGCTGATTTAACTTTCAAGTCACACAGCACTGCGTCCATAGTCCACTGAATCTAAGTCCGAGTCAAGTAAAAAATGAGGATTTTAGTCCTACTCGAATCCATTGCTGCGGACTCAACTACTACATGATTCAGCCGAATGATGCTATCATTAAATCACATGCGAGATGGACGCTGTATCCCTGCGCGATGCGGCGTTAACTTGATGCTGCCCGGCAGCATTTAATGCGCGTCGCAGGCCACCGGCTTTGATAAACGCGTTCTATCTTTACCCAGCACAATGTCTGCGGTGATATAAGCGGTTTGTTAGCTCTAGCGGTGCGTTCAGTCGTGACCAAACGAACAACAGCGTTGAAGCCACACGACCAACCGTCGGCGACCGTGCAATAAGTGTCGGTTGAACACTGACAGTCTGGGACGTGTAAGTTCATTTAGCATTTACTAGTCCCACTCCAGACAACGGTTTCACATGCATATAAACGTCACCTGAACGCACGTCGAAAACTCCGCGTTCACATGCACAAACGTTAGCCTATACTACAGTAAAAAGTGTAAGAAGTAATAGAAATAAACTGAGGTAAATTTAAACATCGTATTTGAAATATCAAACAGTCAATCGTTTGTTGCGCAAAAAGCAGCATATTGCATATAAAATACACATAAAATCATAAAAATGCAATACAAGAACTCAATGTCTGCAGCGAACGAAGCCCAGAGGGCCATTTTTATGGACTCCCTAACAGAAAATGTTCCATATTTACGTCCAACAGCAGGAAAGCTTCCAAGCACCAGATGTGACCAGAAATACAGTATCGGATTATCATTCATGTATATCTTTTCCGGAATAAGTAATTTAATTTGGTCCACTAATACGTCATTGGCATGTTGGAGCAAAACACTGTAACGGTTTAACGCTCTCAGGCCAGCAGCAGTTAAAATGTGCTTGAAACAGTTATACCATGTTCCGTGCCACATTTATTTTAGTTCCGTTCTGTCGCTTTCTACACGCCTTTACGGCGCTCGCACGTGCGCCATAAAATAAGTTAAGATAAAGTCAAACAACAAAAGACGGTCGCCATCTTATTCGATTTCAGATGTCCGTATCCGTCGTATCACAGAGCGAAATGTGGCTCTACAAACTTGCAGAGCAGTTGGATCTGTAGTTTTTTTACATATATAATTCGTAGGCCTATGTACTGCAATAAAACAGAATAAATCATTTTGCAATTGTTTTTACTCGTATTCTTATTGTATTTCATCCCATTTGTGTGTGATCGCCGAAAATAGAAGCGACGTGAGTGGAAGGCAAATGATCGCGACCACACAATGTCATGCAGTCGATCGGTCTGGGATGTTTTGTCTGCGGCTACTGCTGATGCTGCAGATGAGACGACATTTTGTCTGCTCGCCGAGGCTTTCTGGACAAATATCACGTCACAGCCGTTCCAGCGCGAGGTGTGGTAATCGACTGCCAGAATGACAAATGTCCCATGACACGGTCAACCGGGCATGCCATTTCTCCCGCTTCTTCTCTGTGCATCTGTTCCGGAAGCACTTTTGTCACCGGCAGTCGGGAAACGAAGAAAATTTCCTCGAACAAAATCCCCCAAACAGAACTCCCCTTTGAAATAATCTTTTATAGTCGAACAGTGTCCGTCCGTATTATGGGAGAATTTCGTTTCGACAGGAGCATTTTGTTTCGCGTTAAATCGGCATACCTTCAGGGGGATTCTGTCCAGTGGCGGATACAACGTGGCCCAGCTGCCCCAGCCCCTCAATCTCCCGAACAAAATACGTTTAAACTGCAAAAAATTTAGTCAGTTGATTCTCAGAAAAGTTACCAAAATTGTTGCCACTAGATCTCATATTATGTATTAGGCTAAAGCTATAATGCACCAAATACGATTTCAACTGGGGGAGATTACAGCGCTCCCCCAGACTTTTGGCTGTATTTTTTGAAAATCGTACTTTTAAGAAAAAAGATTAGAAAAAAAGGAGAAAAAAAGGGGTGAGGAAAAAGGAGGAAACAGGAAATAATCGGGGCAAAGAAATGGAAAAGAAGGAAAACGGGGAAAGGAAAGGTGAAGAGAGAGAAGCCCCTCATCCAATTCAAATTTTTGGTTACGCCACTGATTCTGTCCGTGAACAGGGGTTTATATCAAGAGGGGTTATTTCCTGAATTTGTGATAGTCGGATGGAGAATAGCATCAGCAGAGTGCAGTGTTTACCCGCCTCGTGACGACGTGACTAGCGGCCGTCCGCTGTCGTTGCATTAACAGCCAGCAGCATTACAAACAATAATTACTTCCACTAGTCTACGTTTTACTGCCGCAGTTACTGTCATAACCAAATTATCTGTCACATGCGGCTACCGCATAAATCAATATAATCTTCATCATTTCCACGGAATAAGACCATTATGTGACTGAGGTAGAGTCGTTTGGTTTGTTTGTTGGCTCTCGACGCTGCAAGATTTTAAGCGACCCTTATTGTCAAGCGGTGACAGAATCGGTCAGTGTGCGCGCGTTCGTAGGTGTCCGCGGGACAGTTTTCGCTTTGTCTTGTAGCGAGATGGGTCGTCTACCGGCTTGTTTGTTAGTTTGTTTGTCAGTTGGATTGATCAAAAAGTGGTAAACCAATACGATGAAATGATTTTTAACAGGGTTTAAGGGTTAACCCAGCAAGGAATGTGTTCGATTCTGACGGCGACTGGAAATTTTTTGCGACTTTCGTTGAACTATAATCCGAGATTTTTTATTATTAAGACGAGATAGCATAACTAGGTTTATTGATAAAAAAGCCTGGATAATAATCTAAAACCCACAAAAGATTACGGCTTGCCACCAGAATCGACTTAGGGCTGGTATGCTAAATTGAATAAACTGCACGATGCGGATAAATTGAATACCGATAATGTGAGTCTGACGACGATAGCTGCAATTTACAACAATATTCCTGTACACAACATGAAGTGTCCGTTACATTTCTACGTTCGTCAAAAATTAACAAAATTGTTATAATTAGTCAACTACAAGTAGCTTAGTCAGTTTTATTATTCATTAACGTTTTGCAAGTTGTAAGTTAAAAATGAACAAAAATAGACCTAGTCAATGACAATTGTCATTTTGTCGTAAGTTTCGTGAAAATGCATCAACGATATATTAAGTTGGAAAAACGTTTATTGCTGTTTTTGCTCTGCAGACGAAAACATTAGGGCCAATGGTAAAACATTATGACAAAAACCTTTTTTACCTCAGTGTATATAACCTAGGCTTTGCGTTTTGCATAAGACTACGCATGCAGACTGTCCCCACGGAGTAATTTCAGTGTCAGTGAAAAGTGGGTTAGATCTACCAGTTACTACCATAGCTCAACAGTAACCTACTGAACTTTCACAGACATGAAGTAGGCTACAGAACAGTCAGTCCCACGCATATTGATTTATATCGACGACTGCTGCTCTGCGGCTGACAACAATGATAATTGATCACTCCGTATAGCTGCTGCTGCGGCACATCGACACCGCTTTATGCCGGGAATAGAGCAACCGTCAAGAGACTCACGCTTCATTCGTGCCGCAGTTGCTAACGTTAAATGTGTTGAATAACGAATAACGAAAAAGCAGTAATGTTGACCATAAATCCGTATAAAAATCGACAATAAGCCCAAAACCTGTCTTATGTACAGTAAGGGAAAGGAATACTTTGCATAAAAAAGTACTGCAGAAGGTCTCCGGTAACGTAGTGATTCACAATAATAACAATTAGTGTTGTAGTTCTTTAGACAACCAGAAAAATATCCCGATAACGGACTTTTACTGTTAAAAACGATACGAAAATTATCACTTATTCGATCTGCAATAAAGTACGACGTACAATTAAACTTCATGCAGCATGTGGACAAACGTAAGGCGTAGTTTTTGTTCTGTATTTCACATTTCACCAACTGTGCATGACTGTTTTATTTTGCTAATTTCTGCTTGTGAAAATATAAATTTTATTAACAAGAAAACACAGGTTAGTAAGCTATGCTAAGCAATACAAATGAAAACGTAGAATCGTTGCAGTATTAAGTGATACATGATAGACAAGACAAATTCTGGAAGGCGACATATCAGGCGAGGCTACTGCGTGACGCGGACTGCAGCTCTTAGTTACCTGTAAGATGGCTGTGGTAGTCTGGAGCTTGTGTCGTCGATGTTGACAGAGAATGAAGAACGCGACGACATTGCCGGCAATACCGAGCAGAACGATCGGCGTAGTCAACCACACCTCGACCACGTGACGTAACATCCTGACGCCTGGGTCACACAGAGTTCCAGACAGGCAGACAGACAGACGCTGACGCAATAGTTGGACGCCTGGGTCACTGAAGAACGCCGTGCAGTTCGCCGTACAGTTGCGCCCCATCTCGTCGTTCAACGAATTCCAGTCGCCGCTGTCAGCCAGAAAATCGGTCGAATTGTTCGACATCGTCACAGTCTCCACTGGCGCACTCTGCGACGACCGACGACGTACTCTAATACCCCGTTTACACGATCAAGCTGGCTCGACGAGCTGGCTATATGTTAGCTGGACGAGCCAGCTCGATGTTTGCTCGATTGTGTAAACGGGGTATAAGAGTGCGTACGAAGCGAACGAAGTGAACTGAAAAGCCTGGACTAATGTACAGAGCAAACAAACTGGCGGTTCAGTTCACTTCAGTTCACTGAGTTCAGTGCATTTATATCGCTTCTTTTACTTCCGATCGCGGTCTAAACCTACATAGCGGCATTGGCTACCTGCCCGCACTGGTATTTGGAATCTTTCTTCTGATGTGCGTTCTTACTTGAAGTTCTCTGTAAAACTCGTCTCGGCAAACAGAGTCGAACACGTACGCAGTCAGTATAATTTAATTTTACGTCTAAACTTTCGAAAAATGTAGTAGCAGTTTCGTGCTGTCGTTTTAAGCGCACGTTTTACTGTAGTAATTTTTCGCTTTTCTTGATACATATGTTGTTTACCACTCTTAGTGATTTAATGATCTCTAATCGCTCTGCAATATGTCGTTCCGTTGCTGCAACAAACGGACAAACTTTGTCGGTAACTAACGAGCTTGTTGACAGTCGTCGTCGTCGTATAATGACCGATCAAGAAGCGCTCGTGATGTTTTTATATAAACATCGTTCGCTGGCTGCAGTCGACGGCAGTTGTCGGTGATTGTGTCGCGACGGCAGCACCATCTACCTCAGCAGCAGCAGCAGCAACCACAAACCAACAATAAACCCTCTCCGTTTCAAACGTCGTCACTGACCAGTCCAGAAACACTGGAACACTATCTACTCAATTACGATAACGATTCCAAATCCTTGGTGTCACACATGATCGGCCACTGGACATGCTGACAAGCTGTGATCGGCTGTGTCAGGTGATGGTGTACGCGCTGTGAGAGACCGTTCTCTCGTGACACACGGCACACAAGCGCTGAGCAGCAGCAGCAGCAGTAGGGGCGGTAGCGCAGCGTCAATAGCCGCACTGTGTGTTGACTCTAGTATAGGCTGCAGTCTCGATGACCGTCTGTCCGTCGCCGTCATGATTTAATCTTGCTAACATTGCCCCCAAATCTTCGGCGGTTGGCGTTAAAGCACTCTTTTTCGACTCCGATCACGCTGAGTCCCCAGTCTCAATGACCGCCCGTAAGTCTCCCTGACGACGACCGAATGATGCGTCACTGACAGATCCAACGACGAGCTACCAGTCTGCGACCGACTCCCTGCATCAGTGATGGTTTCATTAACGAAAACGAGAACTTCTGTGGTAACGGAAACTGCTCATTAAGACCCCTCTCCCCCGTAGCTAAATTCCATTAGCTATAACTGGCAGGAGATAATATATTTTCGAATTAAAAATAAAGCATACCACCGTGTACAGTATCATAGTGTGATCAGGGCGGTACAATATTTGGCATGTGGTGTTGAGATTAAGCATATGGTTGGGATAAGCTATAACGCACCTTGGCTATATAGAGGACCCTCGCCAATGTAACGGTATATTGATTTCCGTTAACGTCTGTTGAAACAATGTGAGAACTTGAGGCACATGAAATTGCAGCTTCCAAACAAATATAGCAAGTCAAAATAAAAACGCATCTCGACCGAAAATGTTTAAACGTGTGTGCCAGTTTGTAAGACTTGTCTGGGTACCCCAAGCAGAGTGACTACATTTTGTGTTCTATGCATGATCGCAGGACTGAACTTGGTGATTAGGCAGCACATGGAAGTCCGGCATGGAGAAACACGTCACTATGATGTAGAAGTAAGAGCCAGTTTAAAGTTGAAATCAATTTGCAGTGAAGAACTTGAAGTAGGATTATGCAATCGACCTTGAAGTAAACTTGTGGCTGTGAACTCCAACTATAACTGAAATCCTAAACTGAAAACTGAAACTGTTAGTTCGAAGTGAAAATATCATTACGGCCTGGCTGGCCGGGTCGACCGCCTCTGCACTGCGTGGGACGTCATCCATGGGTAGCGGTCGATGATCGGGTCGTCATTTGGTCGCTGCTGCTGCTGCTGCTGTGAACGCGCTCGGCCGCATGAACGTCGGTCTACACCCACGCTACACCGTGCCCCACTCCACCGTCGTGACGTCACATCATTGTCACGTCACCAAACTGTCTTGCAGTGACGTCACAGTACCACAGTGACAGACAGGACGCTGCACCAAGCAGCAGCAACTAGATGACGTCACAGCGACACATGCCGTGACGTCACATCATGCCATAGACAACAAGAATCGACAGCAGGTCAGCGAAGCGTACAATTCCGCTCGCCGTCCGACGTGAATACTGATCAAACTATTACCGACCGACTGAAGTCGTACTTTTTGTTATCTCCCGACAACGGTCAACCACTGTAAACACCGCAGTAAGCAGACCGATGAAAACAACAGTGTTAACTACCACGTACTCACGTAGTTTAGACTATTTGCAAACCGGTAGACGACATAAAATCGAAAACACAATAATTACTCCATTGTATTGTTTTGCGTCTTTAAAAAAGCAAACGGATTTAATTTAAGTAAGTAAGTTAGTAAGTAAGTGATTATTTCTCAACGATCAAACGCCATTGGTAATAACAAAAAATACAACATAGCAAAATTGCACAATTGCAAGTTGATATAAACTAGAACGAAAAATGAAAAGAAAAAAGTTACATCACTAATTAATCACTAACTAAAAATTTAAGATTGCATTAGGGCCTACTAATTTATCGACGACACTGTTTTTGATTGTTTTTTTTTTCCGGCGAGGTTTTAATATATCAGCACAGCTTTGTAGTTATAAACATAGTTCTAAAATTTTAGGTTGTGTCATCTATGTTTTATTCACAAGAACGCTAATTACTAAAGTAAAATCGTAACGTGAGTAAACGTAAGTTTCGTTCACAATTAATTTCATTTCGATGCACACCCCAAAAAACAAACTAACAACAAAACTAAATACATTTCCCCTCGCCCTCACACATTTCCGGGGAACATTTCCTGCTGAGGGTCTGCTCTCACATTAGCTCTGGCGTAATCCGGGAATATTTGTCAGAGAAAGCAAAGATGTATTTGACCGACCCTCCTTAAAAATTGATCCGTTTAATTCGAAGACCTCAATGCAGCGAGATGCGTGCAAACTACGCGTCACAACGCTGCAGTTTTATTGCTGTTTTCATGCGAAATAAACGTCAGATCGTGCCGTATCGTATATCTGCGATCTCATTGATCCGTTGATTGATTAATCACGGCGCTGAACGCTGCACCGCGTACACTGCAAGTCTATTGATAATGACGCAGGATCACATCAATCAATCTTTGCGATGAAACGCAAATAGTTAGAACCGTATAGCCCCCACATTCAGTGATTAATTGTCACGAACCGAACGGTTGGAAATTAGCAATAACTAAGCCAACTAAAACCAAAGTAATATGAGAAAATGCGAAATCGTTGCTCGCTGGCATTTGCCAGGTAAAAGCAACAATTTTTCATTGCATGTTTCGGATATCTTGTCCTCCACTGGACCCAGGAACACCACCAGACACAATGTGTCGCTGGACACCACGAGTGCACTTGTCAGATGGCATTATCTAAATCCGTTGAACAGTTCAAGCAGAGTGCATGAATGTGATAGACGACAGGCATGACAAATAGACGGAGAAATGTATAGCTATAGGCGAAATCGCTTGCGCTAGAGACAATAACATACGACCGATAGGACTATAATAATCATGTTACCGCTCGCGTCTTACAGACACCTTGTTTGCTGTAATCTGTGCTTTTCTGAAATTTTTTGTTAGTTTTAGTATTACTATTGTCATTATCGAGCAAAAAGCAGTTGTGTACCAAAAAATGATATCCACTATACTGTGTGCCTGCACGATCACAAAATGAGTGACTGGTCGCTCGTCCACAAAGGAACTTGGCTGTAACTTGGTCCGCCGTAACCGTTCCGTAACCAACGGTTACCATGGTTAATGGCCGCCATGGCCAAGGTCAGCCGAAGTAAAAGATGCAATGATGCAATGATGCAATGATGCAATTCAGAACTTTATCACTAACCTTAATCCTAACCCTTCGAATCAGTAAACTGTTCCCACGAAATGTTTGCCTCGACTGCAATATAACGTAGCGCTTATTCGTGAACGCGAGCATGCACTATACTGCATGTACGCGGATCGAGCACTATTTTTATACAACACTCAGTCGGACAGGCTCTTAGAGGAAGACCACACGCATGACATTGTGTTGGCGGCATGATGTAATTGCAAACGACAAGTACATAGGACGTTGTAACGATCGGTCATTGTTATCTAGGTCTACTATGTGTGTGACGCCGCAATGACTGTATGCAGTCCGCCGGCACATTTTCACGAACATCGTCCGCCGTCGGCGCACTTAGACAATAACCAGATTGCAACTTGCAGAAGTAGATGTATATCCGCAGGCAAAAAATCGACGTGGTAATGTGCCTAACATTGACGCAGGCATCATTGTTCTACGCGTAAACTAATACACGACTGTCTAGAAATAAGCTACAGAGTTAATTGTTGCTCTAAGTTTATTAAACGATGTCAATATTCGACTTTTTCCCCATTATTACAACGCTCAGCGAAGTCGTAAAGGGCCTGCAGAAAAAGAACGAAATAAACTTAACTAAAATGAACTCAAACAGCAAAAACTATATAATTTTATTTCCGTTTATTTTAAACAAAGTTCGTTTTAATTTAGTTTATCCCAGATTATTGCATTTTTGTCGCGTCGATTTGAACACAAGTTAACAATAATAAGATCGCACGGCACACCCCATGCCCTCATGTAAACACCAACACGCAATGATAAATCAATGTTGTAAACAATTATTTGGTTTAAAAGTTTTTAAAACACGAACGACAACGTTTTGACTTTTTTGAACAATTTTTCACGCGCTGCAGTCATGTTGTAGGGCGTCTATGGCACGATATGTCGTCTGCCCGTCGTCTGCCTGTCGTCGTCCGTAACGAATGTATTGTGGCTAAACGGTAAGGAACAATTATTAACACGAATAATTTGCCCTGTGTCGTGAACCTAAGCATGCAAAATTTCAGCCATTTAGTGCAAGGGAAACATTTTCAAATTAGGCGTTAAATGAAAAAAAACAAAAATGTGCTTTTTTAACGGAAAACTGGTCATATTTCGGAAACGGTAAGAGATAGGGCTAAGATTACTATTTTAATCACTAATAAGAAGTAATGTGCGCCCTTTCAGATGGCATAAAAATTGGATGACCCTAAAGGTCAGTACTGCTAGCGACAGCTGGGTTTTCTTGTTTCTAGTGCGCCTTTGCACAAAAAGAAATTTGCCAGGTTTTTTCTTAAAAGTAAGATAACGCTCTTGGATTCAGCGACCGGATCGCACACAAGACACAATAGTTAATCGCTTAAATATTTCATAAACGTTAAAGCGTTTTAATTTTTTGTTTGTCGTGCGACTATGAGTAAATCTTTATTGCATCACACTCACACGGTAGTGTGAGTGTTGTAAGGACGACCTTCAAAGTATATGGGAAAATGCAAACTTTGACCCTCAGCCAACCAAAAACCCCTGA
>Ga0209367_1003165_pt1 | contig 22222 bp, 17 predicted proteins | sample WorMetLIZISLAND2_FD_187412 | JGI IMG/M metagenome (GOLD analysis project Ga0209367, IMG submission 187412) | Marine gutless worms symbiont microbial communities from Max Planck institute for Marine Microbiology, Germany - Olavius geniculatus... ... | reverse complement strand
GCAATCTTCTGTATTTTAGTGTATGCAACTGTAATGATATCAAACGGTTTTTGTATGGCAACTTTCGTAAAGTAATAACGAGTTTGGTAGCTCTCTTCTGAATTTTTTCTATCTGTTCTATATCACTTTTTTATAAGGTGACCATGTGATTGTCCATACTGGATTCACAGCCATACATTTCTCTGGGCCAAAAAACAGGCGGCAATTGAATTCAGTGACGTCATCATCATCATCATCATGATTTATTGCATAGATCGCCATCAGCAAACAACAATAGCAACATAAGACAATACTATGCAACAGGAACGAGTCAAAAGCTAGAATAGCTTATACTAGGACTCGTCCCTAACAAACAAAATATTACTTAATAATTAATTTTGCAAAAGTGATTGAAAGACAGTAATATGCGATATCAGTCAAGCAGCACGGCCTAGCAGGCTGGCAGCCTACCAGCCTAGCACTAGCCTGGGTGTCTGAGCAGCCAACAAGGCAAGATGGTGGTCGTTTTAGTTAGTGTCACATCATTATTAATTACAATAGTTTCTTTTGACATTAGTAGACGTACAACATTCGTAGATGAGACAGCAGCTAGGATGTATTCAGTGAACAGGTTGGAATGTTGTTTCTGTTTGAAATCTTGCAATCCTACCTGCCGCCAGATTACTGACCATAGTGGATCTACGCGGCAAATCACTGTTTATAACTAAGTTAGGTTTCGAGTAGAAGTCTGAAGTGGTGAGTGGTCCTAGTACGCCACCAGTTTTCTCCTACTCTGCATCAGAGTCATTTGGATCTGGTTCTGGATGGTTAATCGGCCGGGCCGCAGATTGGGGCATTGCTCTGATAGGCTGCTACATATTTGCTAGTTTTACTCATACTGTTTTACTTAAAGAGTTGTTAACATGTGGAATGCTTTGTAAAATTATGTTTCTTTGCTAACATATGTTTAAAAATAGGCTGGATAACTTCTGGCAAAGTGAAGATAATATTATTGCATATTACTTTAAGGCACAATTTCATGTAACTGACCAGTCACGATGTTTTGTAATTTAACTTTTATTTTATTTAACTTGAGATGAATGACTGTGTCTGCTTATCATTTCTATGTACATATATACATCTGGTTTTTTTAAAAGTTATTTTTCTGTATTAAACTAATGTAGTATTGAAATGGTGTGTAAATGAATAAATGTGTATAAATGAATGATAGCATTAGTACATGATGTTATTGTCTGTTTATAGATGTATCAATGATGAGCAAGCTGAGGAGAAATAAAACAGTTGGCTGCAACTTACCTTCAAATGTAGTGTTCTGATTCTGCTTCTGTAATCATACATTTCAATAAGATGCTGGGTGGTGATATGTGGTGCTTTTTTCTAGCATGCGAATCAGTGCACACATGTGCAGAGCTGTGTGGCATCAAACCAAAAATGTTGAATTGAGTAGGGGGGCTTTCATTCAGTTGTAATTCATTTGTTTGTTTATAGGCCCTGTGCAGCATAACATGTCACTTGATCCAGATGCCACATTTTTACCTGTGGCTGTGTAACATAAGTCTGTTTGTCTGTCTCTCTGTACCTTTTAGTTTCCTAAGTGGAAAATTAGAAGGTGCAATAAAACCAAATTATTGTAAGCATTACCCAGGGCAGCAGTAACAAGGGTGCCATTTTTTTTGGCTCAGAAGGTCGAATTTAACTGGTCTTGGTGAATGGTTTATTTGCAGTTTATAGTTTGCTGGTCTTGTACATGTCTATTATTAAGGTTTTTGGTGTATGGAAGGTTGCATAGGTTACAACGATGCACTGTGAATTTAACACAGGTTCTTTTAATCATGTCTCCAGCTGATATGTCTTGCAGTGCAATATGTTGCAGTTGAACATCTGTTAGTTTTGAGCATCTAACATTTTGTGACCTGACCTTATTAGTTCTTTCTAAATTGTCATTTTTGGATGGACAAGTGGAAGCTTATAAGGTCTTCTACTGCTAATGAAAAGTGCTGCTTAATGTCATTTGTAACAACACCCAACATAGAATAAAATTCGGAAAATCAGATGAAACATAAAATTAAAAAGTAATAATATGCTTTGCTTCTATTGCATTTTATGATGTGTGTGCTGTGTTTATGTTTCAGCAAGTTAAAATATCTTCATTTTTCCAGGTTTGGAAATTTACAAATGTCTTTTACACTATGTTTATGATACAGTGAGTGAATAACTTTGTTTGACTTGATGAATGATTTTTTAAAGTATATGATGATTTTTGACAAGTAATATATTTTCACTTTAGTGGCACTGCATTTATCAGTATTGAAATCTGGCATTCTTGAGTGCAATATCAAAAGGCACCCAGAAACTTGAGAAGCAAGTAACACTAGCTGTACTGTGGTAGTGTTAGTAGTGGCATTATGAGCAGCGGAGTAATCAATAAAGCAGTTGTGACTGCCTTATTAGCAAAGCTACTTACAAATTAAATCATTTCCTGGCAGCTTATGAATCAGATGATGCAGTTAAGCAGTCTGAAGAGAATGGTTTAATCGATGAGGCTTGGGTATACTTTCTGAAGAGCAGATGTTGGTAGAAGGTTGACTAAGATGTCATTATTCTTTCAGCAATTCTAATTCACTGGATTTTGTCTTGTTGTAGATTATTTTGTCACCTATTTTAACTGACTTTATTTTAATGTCTTTATCTAGCTCATAGATTTTTAATCCTGGCATGGCTCATTATCTAGAAATTATTATATATTCCAGTCCAGCTTAGCCTGTCAATTTTTGACCTTCCTGGTTCTTGATTACGTTCTTAGTACCCATTTCCATCATCATGTTCTGATGCTCATTTATGTATTGCATTACAGAAGTCGGGCAGTGTTGCAGCCAATTCCGAATCAGCAAGTGCAGTTCCTGTTGGAAATGGTCACCAGGGGAATGCAGTTTTTGCTGGCGATGGACCATTTTCTGCCAACTGTAATCAAAGTCCATTAAATGAAATGCCACAGCACATACCACCAGCCTGTTCTGCCAGTGAAATAACCCAACAACCTCGTTCTGTCAGTGTCGGCAATGTTTCAGAGGACCAGTTGGATTCTGAGGACACAAACTGCATTCCAGACACGCAGTTCGTTTACCAGCAGTCCACTCCTGCTCCTCAGTTTCGATGTTCACCGACTGGTGGTGGTGACCTTTCTTCACTCGATGTTGACCTGATTCCGGACACTCCAGATGATGGTCAGTCGTCAACGGGACTTCGAAGGAATTTCCAGCGGAGTTATCTGGCATCCACGTCAAATCTAGTAGCCGGTTGTCCACGGAGGAAGATGTCTCCTATTCAGCACAAGAAACTAGCGGGAAAACGTCAACTTTCCAAGCGAACAAGTCTGTTGAATAGATACTCGTTCGACTCTGTGGATAATTCTCTTCCTGGTGTTGGCGTCTCTTCAGTCAAAGAATTTTCTTCCAGCTTGCTTCAGCCAGCTACTGCAGCAGCAGCCCAGATGCCATATCCATCGTGCAACATAGTCAACAAAAGGTGTGCCACCGATCCGCTTCCATTGTCAAAACGTTGCGACCAGAAGGTTACGCCGACGAAACCGCTGCTTCCAGTAACGGCCGGTGCCTCGGATGTCGTTTACGGCACTGTTCCAGCTCGCTTGTTCCAGGAGGCTCTGAACCGCGAAAAATGCCAGCAGCTTTCAGCAAGCAAGGAAAACAGGAAATTGATCACATCGGCTGCCGATGTGGAAGCCGTTCGGAAATCGTCGGATGGCGATGGTGATCCAATGCTCCTGGAAGTACTTTCGGAGTTGAAAGTGGAATCTCCAAAGCATGCTTCTGATCCACCACAGAACGTTCTAACTGAACGAGTATTAAAGAGCAACAACAACAACAACAGCAGCAGCAGTAAACAAAAATTGAACAGTGATGTCTGTGATAACAATGTTACATGCTGTGAGGCATTGGGCAAACATTCTGAGATGAGTTTAGAGGATGATGCGGATCTAGATGACATTCTTGGAGAACTGCGACAACCAACTATCTCTCGGAAGCGTTTGGGTCTATCTCCAGCATCTAGCGGCAACACTGGGAAAAACCTGACAAATGTCCCAATTGAAAACTTATCCACTTCTTTGCCTGTAAATCTATTGGAAGATAGAAATTCAAGTACAATAAACAAAAGTTCTGGTCACCAAGAGGCAGTGGACTCCATGGCTGGTTTTGAAGAACCAACAGATTTTTCTGCGAATGATTTATCTACAGAACATGCATTGAGTTCAGCTAGACATTCGGACACTGTTGATAGAAATCATGTCAGTGATAGAGTATTGGCTTCTCATTTGCCACAGTCAGTCAGCGATGACATCAATGACAATAAAGTCTTTGAAGACACAATTTTAGTAGCTGAGTTCAACAAAACTGTTGGGTATGTTTGTGATATAATGTTATGCTTTGACTGCCGTCAGTAAGACATTTGTTCTGTAAGAAGTTTTGCTCCAGACATTTTGAACAGTTTTTATTTTGTGCATGCAGTCTGCCCTGGTGTGAAGTCCAGGAGAAGTTGCCAGTTAAACAAAACCCTATAAAGAGTAGCAATAGGCCTAGCTGTGGAAAGTAGTCTTGATTTGTTTCCAGTATTTGGTAAGATGGTACAGTGTGATTTGCATTAGTTCTGTTGGTTTCGTTTGTAGTGTTTATGGGGTTGTTGCAGTTATATGGTCATTGGGCATGAGCAGAAGAGTAGCACATTAGATTGGTCACAGTATATGATATATATAGATATGTTTGTAATGCATTAGCGTAGCCATCTCCCCTCAACCTTCACTTGTTTAATTTTACATATCCGCTCAGAGCCATGCATTCAGAGTGTGACATTTGACTACATGTGGTTTTCTATCCAGTAAAATATCAGCATATTCTGTTCTGCATGTTCTGAAACATCAGCTCTGCAGACATTTTTATCTGTCACCCTGGAACTATTTTTTCGGGTTTTGTACCCCCCCTTTTCGCCAAATCTTGGCATTGCCAGCATTGTAACTTTGAGCTGTTTGCTGTCTTTAGTGACCATGCATTGGTATCAGAAGAAGAGCATTGGCAGCAGCAGTGTACTTGGCCTGCACACTTCCACAAGTTCGGTCGACATATCGTCACTGATGTCTCCAGGGCTGGGTGAGTTAGTTGCATCAACGTTCCAGAGTATTGTAAGTAGGTGTCTTGGAAGCAACCTTGATCAAGTTGCTAACCTACTATGTGCTCAGGCCAACTCAGCCTCCTACCCTTCGTGGGATGGGAAATGATGGGAAATGCTTACGGGCTATGAGGTGAAGGCCTAGTGTGGCTGATTGGGGTGATGGTAGACTAGCTGCAAACCACGGGTCCAATTGTTTGTTCACGCGGGCAGTGGATGGCTGCATAGTGCGCGGCAGTATTATTAGCTCATGCCCATCAGCTGCCACTTGTAAAGCTTGTAAAGCGCTTCTGGTCTTGAGACCGTCTTACGTAAGAAGCATTATAGCAAGTACTGGACTTTACCTTTAGGATGTTGGACTTGTGATCATGGGGTTGTTGATTTGACTGCCAGTCGCTTCACTATTAAGTGGTTACTACTTGGATGGGTGACTGTCTGCGGACAGGAGAACCATCTCAGTATATAAGCGGTCAACTCAGCCTTCCATTTTTCAGGGGCTGGTGAATCGAGTATCAGCTTGTCTGGCTGGGGTTGTGAGTTGTTATGGCATGGCGCATTTACCTATTTTGTGTGGCAGTAAACACTGTGATCGCATGTGGCAGGTGATGCTCCGTAGCTCTGAGGTGGGTTTTCTATAAAAGCTGTATCATTCAACATAAAATTAGAGAATTATTATTGGAACTGGAGCCAGTCAGCTCATCAGTATAGTGTTCGTATAATGTTAAAACCATGGTCTGGAGTGGGATGAGTGAGTGTTAGGTGAACTTGATACACTTCAGAACAGACAACTTAAACGGACAGTTGTTGCCAGTGGTCGATAGTGTAATACCCCATTTACACGATCAAGCAAACATCAAGCCTGCTTGTCAAGCCAGCTTCATTGTGTAAATGGGGTATATGCCTACACTGTGGTTTGTTTGGTTGCCCTTCAGTGTGCTCTATAACCATAGTTTCATTATCAGTTACGTGTGTCGTCGATGCTGACTCATTGTAGCAAGGAGGTCATCGTTGATCTCGTGTCTGCTGTTGATTCAACACAACGTAAAGCAGTACTCAGCGGATTCTGGTTGGTAATCTTTTTTTTTGTTATGGATAAATCGGGAAATTACAGATACCAGGAAATGGTCGCTGAATTAGTGGGCGTGGGCTCATCTGCTTTGACGCTGTAGCCAACCAGTTAGAGCCAGGAAAAGGCTGGACTTCACACCGTTGTGGTCAATCGTTGCTAACCGGACAATCAGAAAAGAACAGGGCTGCGGAAATTAGTGATTAATTAATACGTTAATCATTAAAAAATCAATCAATTAAAGGCTTGTACCCAATTAAAATTTGATTTAAATTTTTTACTTTTATCAGCCTAAAATGACTTATGATGAATGTTTGTGATTTAATTTTATTTCGCATAGGACATGTTGCCAAGATTTGTACTTGTATAGTGTTTGTTTAACTTTCTGCGTGGTGTGAGCTTTGATTACACAGTTTGTGTAGGCTACTGCATCAGCATGACTTTTTAGGTTTTGCTTTTGTGTGCAAAAGATAACAACAACCAATAGTTGGAATGTGCAGTTTTTGTGGATTTTCTCAATTTTTAGTCAGTGTTATTTTTAATGATTTATTGGAGATTAACTGATTAAAATCAGTAAATATGTACACATGAAGAACTGGAGTTAAGGTGGAGCACATTCACCCATGTTGGGTGGCAAGTAACACTGAGTGATCACATATGGCAGGTGACGCTTCATAGATTTGTGATTTGTTTCCATGAATAGTTCTACGAATTCTTCAACATTTTTAACCTTAAGTAGTAGTAGCCAGGGTTCCTAAAGGTCATGGAAAAAAGTGGAAAAAGTGAGGGAATTTGTGTGGTCAGGGAAAAATGTTATTTTGAAAAGTTGGAAAAGTCAGGGAAAATGATCTTGGATCATGCAGACTGCAGATATCTGTGATTTTTTGCGTCTCCAAATATTAAAAAGCAGGCATATTTGCGGCTTCCATTGGGTGTCCAAAAGTAGAAGTGTTTCGTCTTCAGGCGGTTTTGCCCCCCTGACCTTCCGACCAGGACCTTTGTCCTTTGCATATTGCTCCATTAGTATTGTTTCACTACCTCCTTATATAGTGTACCATTTCTGACTTTTGTGTGATATGGTTGTTGTTTCAGTAAGGTCAGTGAGGTGTTTTTTGGTTTTTATGATTTTTATATTCACTAGTTGTTGTAGTCAGTAGTTTGCTCACTGTTTGTTAATATGTTTGCAAGGTATGACACAGCCATAAGTCCCGGTGATGTGGTCAATGTTGTTGGTACATTTGACACTGATGGCATCTGTCATGTAACCAATGAGTCTAATTTTATCGTCGTTCATCCTGATCATTTGCTCTCCGGCACTTCAGTTGTATCATCTGTCCATTGCATGAGAAGGTTCAGTTTTACTTTTTGCAAGACTGAATAAAGAACTTATACATTTGTTAACGACTAGAAATAAGTTAGTAGTTAACTTTACAGAAATTAGCAATTTATTAATCATAATTTTGATCGAAAACTAAAAGCAGTACCGATATTTGTTCAATGAGACGCATTTTGTTTGTTCTTTTAATTTTGTCAGTTATTATGCTATTAGCTGTCACATATGCAGTGAGTTTTTATTTTGTCCAGCACTATAGAGTAAAATGTTTAATTCTCTAAAAAATGACTGTTATTTTTCACATATGTGTTATTATCTTTATTTTGTATTTTTTACTGATGTGATTTTGATTGATAATTTATTGGTTTAAAAAATTTGGCTAGGCATTCAAAATTTTGAAAAATTACTCATGCAGTCAATTGTTAGCTTTTTAATGGGTGTCTTTGTGTTTGATTTTTGAACTTTTCTGTTCGTTATTACTGTCATTTAATAATAGATTTGTGATTAATAGATAATGTGATTCTGCATGTTTTTGTACTCATTTATCTTGTGTAATTTGTGAATATTTTATGTTTTCATGTATTTTTATTCAGTGTTTATTGCTTTGTATTTTTGACTGTTGTAGAGCTGTGCTTGGTGAGAAAATTAAGGTCAGTGAGTCTTCATCCATTCACCATTTAATTATTGTAATCTAAAGATTTTTCATATTTAGCTGAAAAATAATTGTACAAAATAATATGGACTATGAACAGAAATGGACACAGGCATGGATAGTGCTAGACAATATACAGGTTCATATTGTTTTTTGGTATTTATTTTGTAATTTGTTATCATTTGTTAATGATATATTCAACATTTCTTTACGTGAAGTTTTGTTTATTTATTGTTTGCAGTCATTTCATAACAGAGTTGCAATATTGTTATGAGCGGTGGAATTTGCTTTTACAATTTTGTAGTTGGTAGAAATTATGCATATTTATTGACATGTGCTAGGAAAATTTGTGAGTGAGCGCTTTTGAGTGCCTTTCAGACTTTGCTGGTTTAAACCAAGTTTTTGCCGTTTTAAACTACTTGAGTAGTAGAAGCTCAACTTTAGTTACAATTCTGTGATGTAGAGCTAAGCAGTAGTGCCGTAAGCTCTTAGTAGACGTTTACCATGTGCCTTTATAATCAGTGATGTTTTTTTGTTTTTTTTTCCAGTTATTTTTGACAGTTTTAAATGTGTTTTGTACAGGCTGTTGATGGGAGAAACAGCTTCATGTTGTATGGCAGCATTATTCATTATATCTTCCAACAGGTTGGAGTTTTTTTAATTATTATTACTATGTGTATTATTTATTATATATTTCTTATTTCAACACATTTGGATACTTTATTACACTAATGTTTTTCAGATATTTCCGTGCAGCAGTCATGCTACTAGTAGTGTTGATTTCTTTGTATTTCGGTGCTTTGCCTGTGGCCGTTAAACTATTGAACAATTCATTATCAGCATTTGAAAATATTAAAACTCAGATTTGGAATCTGGTTTTCAAGACTGTGGAAATTTAGTTCCATAAATTGTGTGACGTAACTGAGTGAGAAGCCGTGGTAGGCGTGGTACTTGATGGAATGTTGCAAACTGCTGCTGCTGCCACTGTGGTGTCGGCCTGCCATTCCAATAGGCTGCCCAGTTAGAGATATGGTTCTGAAATGGTTTTGTAGTGGATCAGATTCAGTGTTAAGAGTTAGTTTGGTGTTCAATAAGTCGTTGTCTAAAACAGGTTTCTGGCAGCCGTTCACTACCACTATTTCTGATATCACTACTACTGTGCTTTGTATTGCAGATGGTGCTAGCCAAGGCATCGTCAGTTGAAGCAGTACAGAGGGTTATTGACAGTGCACTAAAACATCGCAGCTTTATCTCCGATATCTATGCATTGGGTCTGACTGAGGCTGAAGTACGGGCAGAGATTGACAACTATTTGCCACAGATGACGTCGTTTATGACAAAACATGTTGCATCGGAACCCCACTACCAGCCGGACAATGACATGAGGTAAATACCTTGTTTCTAAATATGTCATGATTTTCTGCGGCATCAAATTTGGGTACCCTATTCAGCATGCATTAATATTGTTGCATATTGTATGCTGATTTTCAAGGTGGCAGCACCGATGCTGTCATGAGTCTTGTGAGCATTAGCTCAAATTTCTTGTCAGTTTAGATTGAATGCCCAATTGCCCATAGGATTGTATCAGCAGTGTTATCACAGGATACGTGCTGTTGCTTATGTTCCTGTCTTATCTGTTCATGCTGATTGTTGGCTTATACTGAATGATGTTGTAGCTCTTCAGTCAATGTTACTGATGTGATTGATATAGAAGAAAACATTTGGTCTCCAAGGTCTGTCTTACCACTACTACTACTACTAGTAGTCTACTACTACTACTGGTAATAACTAATGCCCTTTCTGTTACCGGATATTTTACTGATACTTTGTTTCTTTTGAATAGTAGGACAAATAGTGTGTTTGTATTCTCAGTAGCCAAGTAGGGCATTCTGCAACTTATGTAATAGCTTTTTCTGTGCATTTGGCCGAATAGTAAAATGTACGATATTGAAGATTTCATATTTCTTAACTTGCATCATATTTTTGACATTACTTTAGGTTGGCCAGTTTTGTAAATGAAGTTTTGTCAATTGAGCTGTATTTGATACTCGGCTAGCCAGACGCGCTGGTTGATCTTTTTCCCTAGATGGATTAAAGCGATAGGGCCCGAGAATGAGAAATGAAGGAGAGGGATAGGGGGTGTAAGGTAAAGTGGATGAGAGAATGGAAAGGAAGGAACCCTGCAATTTTATTTAGCCTTGGGTTCTTGTAAAACTTAATTTAGTACTTAAATTTAGTACTGTTACACACTGTTAATGTAAAGATGTAAACCTTGTTGATGTTAGATTTGGCATCAAAGGCAAAGTTGATATGACAGTCAGTATAAAGGTGAGTTTTTATTGCAGTTTTTGTGTTAATTATGTTTCGGTTTTACATATATCACACAAAATTTTTTATGAATAGTTGTTCGAATGCTTTGAGTCACTGTTTGTTTTGTTTGAAGTTGTAGATTGTTACTGTTTTGTTGTGTGATGTTTTACTGCACGATGGCCTGTTTTTATCTGTAATCTGCGCACTGTAAGCATGTTATGGTGATGATGATGATGATAGACAGACAATGTTTAGTTGTTTACATTTTCTGATTATCTCTGCCAATTGAACGAAGTGAATTGGAGGAAATTATGAGATTGCTTTTGTTTGTATGTGTGTCTGTGTGTCCGTCCGTCTGTTTGTCTGTCTGTGTACACTTCCCTTGGCAGAGATACGCACTCAAACGAGCATCTTGTAGTTATTATTGTTTCACAGTTGTGGTTCATCATATCTAGTTTATGATTTTTTGTAGGTGATGCAACTTTAGTTAAAACTTTAGCAATTAAAATCTTCTTCAGCATTTAAAACTTTCAACGGATTACATGATTAATCAGTATTATCCTTGGGCCTAATATTTGTCAGACTACATGTTTAGGTTCGGGACAATGATGGCAATTTGAGGTCCATGGATGGACCCATTCCTTTGGAGCTAAAGACAGGAAAGACAACATTTTCAGCTGAACACAAGGGACAGGTATTACTCTGTATTACTCTAGTACTTGTAGTAATAAAAAGTTAAAGTTTAAAGGTGGTAATGTAGCTCTTTATGGGAAGCCCATCTCAGAGCTATGGAGCATCATCTGCCATATGGGATCACACAGTGTTAACTGCCACTCGACACAGGTGAACGTGCCCTGTCTTAACCCCAGCCAGATAGGCTGGTACTTGATTTGCCTACCCCGAAGGGATGGAAGGCTGAGTTGACCTTGGCGGCTGGTTACATACCGAGATGGTTTACCTGCCTGCAGGCAGTCACCCATCGCAGTACAAACACGGCTCTGCGTAGAGTAACCGCTATGCCACGCCACCTGTAGTAGTAGTAATACTAAGTAAGTAATCAAGGTAGTAGAGTGAGTAGTAGTGTGTGTAGTAGTGTTCAGTTCGGTTAATACACTGTTCAAAAAATTTCTCTGAGGTTCGTTGCGTAAGCTTAGCTAAAAAGATGAGTTTTCACCAAGCTCTGAATTGTCGATGACTGATGGTCGTAAAGTGTAGGTTCCCAGGCAGACTGTTCCAGATGAGTGGTAGTGTGAGCAGTAGAGTGATAGCAGTCAGTAGTATAGCCCCCACCTTGCCCCCCATTACCTACAGGCAGCCTGAAGGGGTGGGAGTTGAGGTAATGGAGTAGACCCGCTTGTATGGCGGAAAATTTGCTAATGAATAGAATATCAGTTGAATATCCTGTACACCCGTGTGGAGTGTATAGTAGTGTGAATAATAGTGGTAGCACTCAGGATGATGTACTCTCTGATGTGTTCTGGAAGACATTTTACTCATCAAGTAGTTGTTGTAGTAGTAGTGGTAGTTAGTAGTAGTAGTTAGTAGTAGTATTGTTGTGTGTCGTAGGTGACTCTGTATTCTCTGATGTGTGCTGAGCGACGTCCTTTGCATCAAGTTGAAGCTGGTGTCCTGCTTTACCTGCGAGATCTTGCTATGCAGCTGGTTCCGGCAGACCACGCTAACAAACGTGGTCAGTTTACTTTACTATTCACATGCAGTGAGATGGTGCTTTACTACTGCTACTCACTCTACTACTACTACCACTACTAATACAACTTTTGCTATGTTTAACACTACTGCTACTGCTGTTGCTACTGCTACTGCTACTGGTACTACTACTACAACTCTTACTACTATGTGATGTGTAGGCCTGATCCAGTTGCGTAATGAGATGGTGCACTATATCCAACATAGCTCTGAAAAGTCACTGGACTTCGTTGATGTAGAGGACTCTCATTGGTCATTTGGCCGACTTCCTCAACCAATCAACAACGAGAGAACTTGTGCCACGTGTCCACAGCTGCTTGCTTGCTGCGCCTACCAGAAGTATAATTTGCTTGAATTCTGCACTTTTTCTAAGAGCATTGATGGCCAGTTTCTTGTTTTTTTTCTTAACTGATTTATTTGGCTCACCATCAGTTTAGGAGACTGAAGTTTTAGCTAAGGACATGTGTCAAAAACTCCCTCTTACATCACTGGGGAGTTGCTTTGTGAGGATAGGGTGCATGCAGGTCGTGGAAAGTTATGGAGTGGTCCAGTGATTCATGCCATGTAGTAAAATGTTAAACGTTACAGGCTCTGTGTAGCTCTTTTCTATGGCAAGTCCATTGCAGAGCTGTGGAGCATCACTTGCTATATGGGACCACACACTGTTACCTGCCATGTTGCCACCCGACACAGGTGAATTGGCCCCACCTTAGGCTGCATTCACGTAAGCATGAGTACGAATCCGGCACTGTACGGGTTCCCGTATACGAGTTCTGGCAAACACGAGTTTGCATGTATTTTAATGGTGGCCGTTCACATACATACGAGTACGGGTTACCTGTAAATTTCACTTGTACGAGTAGTTTCTGTGCAGGTCATGTTTTTGTCCAACCTGTGCGAAGTAAACTACTGGTAAATAGCATTTATATAATTTATAAAAACTATGGCGCATATTTGACGTCAAAACTGACGTCATCATAAAATTGTTTATCGTTAGAGATGTGCGGTTTGTAAAAATAGTAACTTTGTAGTGGAATATTGTAGTTTTAATGGCGAAGCATTTCCTTGATTCGATTTCACTGCAAATTTTCAATATGGCCGACATGCGTCGAGTTATGTGCTTGTACAAGCGACCTTGAATGCTTCACTCATATGAGTGAAGTTTCTACAGGCCATAAACGGAAACCCGGACTTGTACTCGTACTCGTGTCTGTGTGAACGCAGCCTTAGTCTCAGGCAGAAAGGCCGGTACTCGATTTACTTACCACAGACGGATAAAAGTCTGATTGTTGACATTGGTATTGGTTATGTACTTAGATGTAGTATGCACTTGATAGCAATTCCACTTAGAATTGAACTCATTCCTCTTGATCGACCTACCGTTACACTGCGAAGCCATTTTGAAGTAGTAGTTGTTGTTGCTGAATTCTAGGTTGGAGGGTTGGACAGCTGGAGTAAATCACGCCATGTCTCATCTAGTGCCCAACAGTTTGTCACACCTGGCTGATTCTCACCTGGATTACTTCCGTCACTGGTGTCAGCTGCTACATCTGGAGTCATTGACTATACCGGCTCGTTCAACAGGTGGCGCCAGCGGCATCTGGCTTCAGCCAGCCAATGAACGGTCTGTAGTAGTTGTTGTAGTGGTGGTGGTGGTGCTGATAGCAGCAGCAGCAGTCTACTGGTAGTAGTAGTTGTAGTTAGCTGAATCACCAGGCGGTAGCACTAGGAGCGTATAGCTGCAGTTGACTGACGAACACTTTGTCAAGTATTTGTTGCTGAAATTTTGTTCAACAATAATACTACTGGCTGTGCATAAAAAGGTAGAGCATGCGTTCTTTTTCTCCGCAGTGTTTCATAACAAATCGTCTTGGCTACCAAATTCGGTGGAAATTTGCCAAAGTTTTGACAAATACAACTTTGCTTTTTTCTGGGACGCGGTGTATATCGAGCAATTGCACAGTTTTGGAAAGGATTAGCTTCGGTCATTGCACTGAGTTCAAGTATTCAACATGACTACCCTTCGCTGCAAGGATTGATGCTGATTGTTTTTAAAACTGTTTGAATTTGTTTCGTTTATTGGTATATTTGTTTGTTAATTTATTTATGCATTTATTCATTTAGAATGGTGCATGATATCAGCTGTCATTGATTGCAGTGAGAAATCGTCGCAATGTGTGAGCAGTCTGATGCTTGTAACTGAAGAGTGTCAACAACTGAACACCGATCAGTATCTTGTCACATTCTCTAGACAACAACAGCAACAACAACACAGGGCTGGTGATACTGCGTTGTGTGACATTGGCATAACTATCGGTGAGACACTTGTTGTCAGTGCTGAGAACAAGCCACTGATTGCCATAGCAACTGGCACCTTGACAGCCACCACCATGACAACTGTCACCATGGTTACTGACAGGTGCTTTGATGCTGTTACCCTTTTGTGCCTTATATTCAGCGGGCTCTCGCCAACATTGTGCACAATAAATTTAATTTCTTACTTCTTTATTTGAGATGAGCACTTGTACAAATTTTGCAAAAGGTCTGTTGGATAGTTTTTAGTCAGTTTGGAAACAATAGTTTTTGGAGTGCACTTATGTTTGACAACAGATGTTTCATCTTTTTTAAAATTTATTTTGCCACGGTATCTCCAAGCTTCGTTGGCCAATCGCCGAAAAATTTTGCCTGATGGTTGCTATTAGGCTGAGTTGTGAAAATTGGGGAGCCCTCCCCCAAAAAATTTTAGGGGCCAAAAATGGGCAAAATTTGGTGCAATTTTGGATGACTTCAAACTTCTTCGGTCAATATTTCCATATTTTTTGTGTTCCGAAAAAAATTCCGTAGTAAGCCAGCACCTTGGTAGCAGGACTACCTTGTACTTTTTTAATTTACTTTTAGCTGCAAACTTTTTGTTTTAATCCAACAGTTGGTTGTAACGCAAAGTAAGGATGTTTTCGTTTATGTTTTCATTTGTTCGTTTATTCAAATGAATTGATTGTGTTTGTATACATTGTGCAAACAGAGACCTGCGAGTGTACGAAGATGGTTGCGGTGAAACAGTCTATCGGCTGGATCGCACCGACACATACAACTCTATGCCCATATCTATGTCTAGTCTGCTGCGACTTATGGACAACTCTGCTGTCAGGTAGTAGTAGTAGTATTATTAGTAGTGCTCACATGTGTTTCCGTTTGTATTTTAATGATTGGTTACATCAGCTAATTATTGATAAAACTCTTCCAAAGAATCGGTAGCAGTAGTAGTTGTTGCAGTAGTAGTTTCTGTATGTATTTGTAGTAAAAGGTAGTGTTGGCTACTCATTGATAAAACTTTGCCAAAGATTATTACTAGGTAACTACTATCAGCAGCAGTAGCAGTACTAGTACTTGTAGTTTTAGTACTAACTGTGGTGGTAGTAGTAGTAGTAGTAGTAATAGTCGGTGTTGTAGTGACAGTAATAGTAGTTATAGTAGCAGCAGTTGTAGTGGTTGTAGTGGTAGTAGTAGTTTGTGTGTATTTGTAGTGAAAGGTTGCGACGGCTGATCATTGATAAAACTCATCCACAGTTTTCTCCGACATTCTCAGGAACTTTGATTCAGAAAGGTCAGTAGTCAAATGTTAGTGATGTTCAAGATTAGAGTTGTGCTGTTTGAGTAATTCGTTACTCCAGTACTTGGCAAGTAGCTTCAGCAGTACTCGAGTACTCGTGTAGTAAATAAGTCAGTAGCGTTGCTTTAAAGTTCCAATGATACATCATACATAGGTGTGCCTTCATCTACTACATATCTGCTTGCTGACTCAGAAATAGCGTTAGTCATTGTAAACATGGAATTTATCGTCATGTATGCTACAAATTATATCCTTGAAAATGAGAAAGTAGTCAGCAGTTAGAAACTAAGTAACTTTGGCAGTTTTAGTTTTTTTGCAAATATTTTAATCCCATCATAATTGTACCACACATGTTATTTGGTAGTATTTGAATCTGTTTTGAAAATTGTTTATAGTCTGTTTTTTTAAAATTAAGTATTTAATGCATGTGCTCAAATCTGAAAATATTTGCAGAGTTCAGTTTTGGACTCGTGTATTTTGCAGTTATATTTATTCAACGTGCAGTCAATTGAGCATTGACATTTTTTGTTTTTAGTTGTTGCTAAGCGGCAGTCACACGAGAGTTATGTTGCTGTAGTTGATGTTATGTTGTAGTTGTTGTAGTTTTAGTTTTAGTTGTGGTCATAATTGTTCTCACTGTTATTGTTGTAGTGGTAGTTGTTGTCACTGTTGTTGCAGTAAAGGATATCCTGCGGTCATTGAACAAGCCCCAAAAGATGGCTGTTTTGAAGGTTTGCAGACTGTCTGTGTTAACTACTTACTAATAGCAGAAGCAGCAGTAATAGTAGTAGGAGGAATAGTACCAGTATAGTATTGTCAATAAATAGCTGTAATCGTAGCAACTAATAAGTCATTAGTAATGATAGAACAGTGCTGTCATTATGCAGTTAATTGCTTACTTACAGATATTTACCTGCATAGGTTCGAATGTACAGCAGAAAAGAAGGTTATATGTATGTGTTTTGTGTGTTGGTCGTTTTCTGTTGGCCAGATTTCTCCAAAAAATTAGGCATGGACTTTTATGAAAATTCACGGAGTGGTTGAGCATAGCCCATGTAGGAAGTGATACTGATTATTTTCCGTATTTTTTACCTTATCATTAGGAGATAGCAGCTGGATGAAGTCTGTACAGTAGTATTTGCCAGGTGACAGCATCTTTTTGGCGGAGGTTTGAGATCTCTGGTCGCTTTTAGTTGTTGATCTATATGCTGTAAGTGTAATAAATTTTTTCATCTTTGTCGCTATGTCTTAGGTGCTGATGAGCAAGGATTATGTGCTTATCAAAGGCTACCCTGGAACTGGTAATTTTTTTCAGTGGCTTTTACACTTCTGCACCTGTGTGTGGCTCGGTAGTCTAACGGTAACGTGCCAGACTTGTAATCCTGAGGTCACTCAGAGGCGCAGGTTCGACTCCGCACCATCACACTGCCGAGTAACGACCTTAGGCAAGTTGTTCACACACATGTGCCTCTGTCAGCAAGCAGTATAATTTGGTACCGGCTTCACCGCTGGGACGTAAACAGGCACACCACGTGATACACTGGCCCCGTATCTGTAGTCTCGCAGTGTAAAAACTGGTGTCTGGCTGAGGGCCTTAGGAAACAGAGATCAGTGCCACCCTATGGGCCGTAAAGCTCGGGAAGGACATTAAGTTTTTTCACCTGTTAGATATTTTGCTTTAGCAGGTGTCTGTTTGGCTTAGTTGGTCACATGAATGAAGTGAATGAATGCCGAGTCCAGTTATACTTGGATGGGTGACCATCAGCACACAGGTAAACATTAAGTATGTAACCAGCCACCCAGCTCAATTAACTCAGCCTGGCCATCCCGCCTTGTGTAGGTATAGCGAGTGCCAGCAAAAGCCGGGACGTAAACAATCACACCATGCGATGCAATTGCCCTGTTATGTATCCATGGTCTGGCATGCACGGCTACTATAGTAGCATTGCTGAGAGCTCTAGTATGTAGTAGAAGTTGTAACATGTAGTTGTAGTAGCTGTAGTTGTATTAGTTGTTCATAGTTGTTGTCTGTCGTTATCTAGGAAAGACGGCTACTATAGTGGCGCTGATAAGGGCCCTTGTGCGTATCAACTGTTCTGTGCTGTTGACGAGTTATACACACTCAGCCGTCGATAACATACTCGCCAAGCTTGTACAGGTTGCTACTATTCATTTTTTTACTCCGTGCAGCTACTTTTTATTAACATAGGGAAGAGGAGTGCATGACGTCAGTATAATGTTGACAACCGCTGACCGACCGATGATCGAAAACTGACTGACCTCCATTTCTGGAAGAGCCTTCCTGGAAGAATTTTAAATGGCCATATCTTTGCAACTGATCATCCGATCCACTTCCAGTTTGGTTTTAGGGTGGGGTAATTGGGGTTGGCTAATTTAACATTGTCATTTCTATTTCCCCATTTGACCAATGTTGCCACGGCAACAAAATTTGAGACAAAATTGTTTTAATTTGGCTTGTAACCACTACGGTCTAGTCTGCTTGCTGATTTTGGTCACATGAACTTCACTGTAAGCTACGGAGAAGCACTGGACAGATTCCGTGTTCCTATGAACATTATCTTGTCACTACTACTGCTTACTACTAGTTCTCTGTGTGTGTGTTTCAGCATGGTGACTGTGATCTGGTGCGCTTGGGTCGAGTGGAAAGAATTGCTGCAGACATTCATCAGTTTTCTGAAGAGCTTCTGACTCGTGACATTTCGTCCGTCGATCGACTCGACAAATTTTACGCCTCCAAGGTCTGTCTGAGTAGTGGTTGTAGTTGTCATAGTGCTCGGCGGCATTGTGGGTTAAAAAAGTAGGTAGGGCAGGAAGTTGCAATTTTTTAGTCGACACTGTAAATTTTCGATAGAGGAGACTATGGGTGCTCAGAAGTTCAATTTTGCCTCGTAATTTTTTAAAGGGGGTCCAGCCCCAAATTTTGAATTCATGAAGGAAATTTTTTTTACAAAAACATTATTTTCTATCAATTCTTCATTAGCCAAAAAATTAAGGTAGGGAGTTGCCGGAATGCCAATTGTTGCTTTAGTAGTAATTGTAATAGATGTTGTAGTAGATGTAGTAGTGTTGTGGTGTCGCAATATGCAGGCCTCTTGTCACTGTCAGAATAATCTAATATATAAGTTCTTTGGCTTTCATCACTTAGATGAAATACAGAATTAACATGTTTTGTGTTATGTGGCAGTCACTTTCACACGTTGCTATGGACACACCCTGTAGTTTAAGTCTTTTAGCTTTGTGACTAATTTATTTTGCAATTTTTGTTTGCGTGTGTATTTTTTCATCATTACTACCACTATTACTGGTACACTCTGTCTGTGTGTGTAGTCAATAGTAGCCAGCACGTGCTTGGGGGTCGCTGGTAGTCCAGTAGTTGCTCGACTACTACTACTACTACTACCACCACGACTACACCGTGTCTCAAAATTAGTGGCACCCCTGTTTCAAACACGCCTAATTCAGTTTGTAGTTCATGGATTTGAACGAAATATCGTACACTGCACTATCTTGACATTAGTGACGGTCACACCCATTATGACGTACGCACCTTATCAGTATAACGTCATTATTACGTCAGAATTTGTTTGCATTACGATACGTTCAATGCATTCTTATTGACAAAGGGATCATCAGCAGTGTACCCGTCTTAGACTAAGAGCTTGCGTCGAGGCCAAAGATGGCCATTTTAAGCTAAAACTTTAAAGACAAGTTCAGAATGATTGTCTCAATGACTGTTTGAAATTTTGTAAAAATCTGTCAGATATTAACGATTTTACACTAACTAAAACTCATCCACAGTTTTCTCCGACATTCTCAGGAACTTTGATTCAGAAAGGTCAGTGGTCAAATGTTAGTGATGTTCAAGATTAGAGTTGTGCTGTTTGAGTAATTCGTTACTCCAGTACTTGGCAAGTAGCTTCAGCAGTACTCGAGTACTGAGTACCGAGTTGGGACGTGGTGTACTATCGCTGTGTCTGTGTGTACAGTCAGTAGTAGCCGGCACATGCCTTGGAGTTGCTGGTAGTGCAGTATTTGCTCGTCGAACGTTTGACGTGTGTATCGTGGACGAAGCGTCTCAAGTTTCTTTGCCGGCAGTTCTCAATCCTCTGTTCCACTGCCACAGATTTGTGCTCGTCGGTGACGATAAACAACTGCCGCCCGTTGTACAGAGCCCTCAAGCACGGTTTGCTGTGTCTTTCATTTATAAATGTTTTAAAAGGTTAAAGGTTGTTTGTAGCTTTTTATGTGGTACCCTTCACAGAACAACAGAGCATCACCTGCCACATGGGATCACACAGTGTTACCTGCCACCAGACACTGTAGGTGAACGTGCTTCACCTTAATTCGAGCCAGAAAGACTGGTACTCGATTTACAGGGTGGGCCAGAAAAAACGTGGCAGTTTACTTTTGTCTGAATCTTTACTAATAATTGACCAATTTTCAAAATTCTTCCACTGGCACACTCTGCGGACAATTTGCAATACCCCCGGTAACAAGATTATTACACATCCCACCACATTGTAAATGCTTTTCTACACTACCTTGTGAAATATCAATGAAATATGCATATATAAAGATAATAAAAAACAAACATTTTGGTAAAATTGAAAAAAAGGGCTTCAAACCAACATTGCGGTAGATGGTTTGTATGACACTAAACTGTGTGAGTCTAACACAGTCTAGTGTCATACGGATCATTTATCGCAATATTGGTCTGGAGTGTTTTGCGTTTACGTAAATTTTTGTTATTATTGTTAGTTTTTGCTTACATTTATATTTCACAAGGTAGTGTAGAGATGCATTAACCTTGTGGTGGGATATATAATAATAGCATTATTGCGAATTTCTGCAGAGTGTGCCGGTAAAAACATTTTGAAAATCGGTCAGTAATTGACAAAAATATAGACAAAAGTAAAGTGCCACGTTTTTGTGGCCCACGGTGTACTATTCTGGGGGATGTAAGGCTGAGTCGATTTTTGTGTGGGTTATATACCAAGAGGGTTTGCCTGTTAGCAGACAGTCACCCATATAGGTAGTAACCACTTCATAGCGACTCAACTGGGAATCAAACTCACAACCTCACGATTGTAAGTTTGACATCCTACTATAATGCCACCAAGCCATTGTTAGGGTTAGGGTTAAGGTTAGGATTAGTTAGACCTACTGCTGTGTGTCTGATGTCTATGTATTGTACGGGCCATCTCTCTGTGTGTCTGTCTGTCAGTGAGCTTGGTATGGCTGAAAGTCTATTCACTCATCTTGACGACTGTGGCGCCACCTACCAACTTAACCTGCAGTACCGCATGAACAGGTAGACGTTGTAACTTGTAAGGTTAGTTTGTCAATATCTTCAGTGAAATGATAAAGAAGCCAAGATGTCGGCCTAGTTCTGACATAAGATGCGGTCATCCACACAGCATTTACTTATTTTGAAGTTTAGCTGAAAGTCTGCTTTTGCACTGCTAAACGTTAACAGTATATTAAATCAAGCTGTGTTTGTGCAAGATGTGTGCTTTTTTCTGGAGGTTTTTGACGTATGGTGACAGTCAGCTTTACCTGACCTTTTAATTGTTATCTGCCACCTAGGTCAACTCACCCTGGCTATTTCTCTGTGGGTACCAGTTGCAATGAAAACCAGCAAAAGCTGGAATATGTACAGAAAGAAGTGGGCGAGGCACTAGCATTGTATCCGTGCTCTTGCTGTTGTCTGGCTGAGGGCCGAGGAGACAATAGATCAGTACCTTATGGTTTGAGAAGGATTTTTACTTGTTATTGTTATATTCCGTTTTGTTCAGTGCCATAATGCGACTGAGTAACGAGTTGGTCTATGCTGGCGCCCTCCAGTGTGCTAATGACGAAGTAGCTACTGCCACATTACACACTTCTCTCAGTCCACAACAGGTTTGTAGTAGACTAGTAGTGGTGATAGTAGTAGTAGTAGTAGTTGTTGTTGTTGTGGTAGTTGTATTCTATGCTGGCGCCCTCCAGTGTGCTAACGATGACATAGCTACTGCTATGCTAAATACTTCACTGGTTTGTAGTAGTAGTAGTAGTAAAAAGGAAAGGTTAAAGGTCGCGTATAGCTCCTAATGAGCGAACCCATCTCAGAGCTACGGAGCGTCACTTATCATATGGGATCACACAGTGTTACCTGCCACCCGACAGAGGCGAATGCGCCCCGCCTTAACCCCAGCCAGATAGGCTGGTACTCGATTTACCTACCCTGGAGGGATGGAAGGCTGAGTTGACCTAGGCGGTTGGTTACATCCCGAGATGGTTTACCTGCCCACAGGCAGTCACCCATCGCAGTATTAACCGGGCCCGGCGTACAGTAACTTCGCTGAT